>Ga0214543_1004181_pt1 | contig 27572 bp, 10 predicted proteins | sample CNSS2metaG_FD_160094 | JGI IMG/M metagenome (GOLD analysis project Ga0214543, IMG submission 160094) | Root nodule microbial communities from cowpea collected in UCLA plant growth center, Los Angeles, California, USA - CNSS2 | ecosystem: Host-associated > Plants > Roots > Nodule | place: USA... | reverse complement strand
TTTTTTTTTTTTTTTTTAGATCTGACTTCGTATACCTCAACTGCGAGCAAAGGGGTTGTTATACCCAAGTGCTGTTAGCACTCCTCTATATATATACTCCGTAGTTATATGCCCACTACAAGCAATATAACCCAGAATACACGCAGTGTTTGATTGTTTCTGTCAGATTAAAAACATATACAAGAAAATATAAGTGTAAAGAGTGTCGCAATATGCAAAGTATTCCTCAACCCACAAAGGAAGATCATCTGGGACTTATAGTTCTGTCGGCTCTACTGGCCTTAACATGCCCGATCTACAAAGGGTATCCTAGCGAATACAAACCACTTCAATTACACAGATATTCAAAAGGCATCCAAGAATTTCTCGCTCTGACCCTAAACTATAAAGAAAAAAAGAATATAGTATAATACAAAAAATGACAGAAAATAGAGAAAATTGTGTTCTAAACCTCAAACAATCAATCCTACCTATAACGTTCATGATTGAATTACAATATTGAGAAAAGTCAATAAGCAACATTTTTAATTCATAAATGAAATCGCATAGTAAAAAAGTTTTGGATCATAAATAATAATTTTAAAATATAATTATCTTTCTAATAAAAAATAAAACAAGAATATTAATATCGTATTATTATTATTATGTCAAAACATATACACAAACGCTACATTCAACCTTTTTTTTTAATGATTATAAAAACAAGTCGAGGGACAATACAAATTAAAGCACAAGAGAATAAAATGGGAGCAAGATGAGTCGATTCCCTTGGTGGCAGTGGGTTAGGTGGAAAAATACAACAATTTAGTTTTAGTTTCTAAATAATGTGTCTATATGAGAACGAAGAACCCAACTAGATACAAAGTCGAGTTTCACGAAAACAAGAAAAAAGGCAGAATATCCGGTTCATCTATGCCTCATTTCCAGGCTTTCCACAAAGCCCTCAAAATATACATTTGCCATGAATTCTACTATCAGATCCTAAATTGTCCATGTCTGTCCAATCAACAATGCCCTTCCACTGACGTAAGTAGTGGATCAAAACAACATTAACATATATTTGTATATATATGTAAATGGTCAGAGGATAATCAAAATCCTAATCACCACCTTGACCTATCATTCCATCTTCCTCTGGAATCATCCCTTCCTCCACCTCTCCACCTCCCCACTCTTTTGGAGGACTGCGTGCACGCTGCCGTGGTGGGGAGGATTGACCTTGTCCCATCATCGATCGATGAAAACTGTGAACTGGGGATCGTTCACGAACTGCTGCGGTCCTTTCCTGTCTATAGGGGCTAGGACTGCGGCTTCGATCTCTGTTAGAGCTCTTATTGCGATCACTATCACCCCCCCATCCACCACGTTCCATCATTGACTTGTGAAAGCTGCTTTGCGAATGTTGAGGTAGTGCAGCAGCCCTGTCAGGGCTACGACTACGTTCACGGTTGACGCTTTTGTAGCGATCACTCCATTTAGATCCCTTTTCTGGACTCGGACCCCGATCATTCCTGTCACACAATAACGAACTTGTAACCATTTCCATCAAAACATGTAGATTAGTATTAAGAATCCTCTGTCAAAATTAAGAAAATATTCTAGCATAATCAAATATCATTAACAATGAACAAAACAACAAACCTCTGAGAATCATAGTCAAAACCACGGCCTCCTCTGCCAGAAGAAGCAGTCCCCCTAGATCCATAATTTGAATCACTACCTCTTCCACCGTATCCTCCATAGTCACCCCTTCCACCATATCCTGAGTCATTATTCCTTCCACCGTATCCAGAATCACCGCGTCCACCTCTTCCACCAGAACCCCATCGTCTGGATCTTCCCATCCCACTACCACCACGCGATGACATATCACGAAGTTCTGGAGGTACTTTCTGATTTGCACCTTCCAAAACTTTGATGAGATCTGAAGCATATTTTGCATCCTGGTCACCAAAGAAAGTGTAAGCTAGCCCAGTGGCTCCAGCCCTCCCAGTCCTTCCAATCCTATGAACATAGTCTTCAACTCCTGTTGGGAAGTCGTAATTGACAACCACCCTGCAAAATATTTATGGACACTGTCAAATAATACGAACACTTCTCCTAGACAAATTCCCTACAGTGGGTAAAGAACACATTTTCATATTATATTGCTCCAGAATAAGAAAAAAGTATAATAAAAGTAAATTAACAACCTAATGTCCTTGATATCCAGTCCCCGGGCAGCAACATCTGTAGCTACAAGAACAGGTGACCTCCCAGTTCGAAACTGACTCAACACGTGATCCCTCTCAGCCTGGGATTTATCCCCATGTATAGCAGCAGCTCCAAACTGACGTGTCAGAGTACGAGCAAGTTGATCACACATTTTCTTGGTAGAACAGAAAATAATTATCTTTGATCCTTGATCCTGTGACCTTAAAATATTTTCCAGACGTCTCTGTTTCTCCATCAGGGGCAACACTTCAACATGCTGACATCATACCAGACAACACATAATTCAGTCTATAGTAATCACTAAAACATCAATACACTGTCTAAAATAAAAATAGCATATAATGTAATGAAAAGGTTATCAAAGATACAAGCAAGAAAAAAATCCATTGCACCCAAATGTATTAGTAGGCAGAAAGCAAACCTGAGTAATGGACTTGTTAGCAACCAGCTCGTCCACATTGCCAATGTTCACCTGGACAGGTTTGACCAGTAGATCAGCTGCTATTTTCCTAACCTCCTTTGGCCAAGTTGCAGTAAACATGAGTGTTTGCCTGCGATTAGGCACCTCATTAACAATTTTCCTAATTTGAGGTTCGAAACCCATATCCAGCATCCGGTCTGCCTCATCTAGCACCAGGTAAGAGACCTGATGAAGACTAATTCTTCTCATCTCAAGAATATCATTCAAGCGACCAGGAGTGGCTACCACAATATCTGCTCCCCGGTCAATGTCTCTGAGTTGAGGACCCTTGGGTGCTCCTCCATACAAACACTGGTAAAAAAAGAAGTAATTATATAGCAGTAAATGCAGAAGGTTTATTTCTTTAGCTATCGCCGTGATAGTGTCATACATGTTTCAGACACCAGTGTATTTCCTACACTACTCATCACGCAAGTAATAAAAAAATCATTTTTATCAACTTAGACAATTGAACTGACACCTCCATGCAGAAAAAATATACACTGATATTACTTAAAACATATCATTTCCTAAAATTTTATAACAGAAAACTATTTGTGCTATCGCCGTTTATGAATCCCACAACTACCATGTATGTTTGTTTAAATGAAATATACAGAATGAAAATAACATTTTTTAAGAAGAATATGATAAAAAAACATGATAAACTATTACAAAAGGAAATTCAATAAAGGATACTACAAGCAATATTTGTTTCACACTCTCAAATTTGAGTGAAACAATAATTTTCAAAGGTTTTTCATGCTGATGCTTGAAAGTAGAAGAAAGATAATGGGATAAAAATGAGAACAATTACTTACTGCACAAGAAATTCTTGAAGATTTCCCAAACTTCACAGCCTCATCTTGTATTTGTGTCGCCAACTCCCTTGTTGGTGAAAGTACCAATGCAGTGGGGCCCATTTTGGAGTTATTACCACAGCGCTTGAGGTGAACAAATGCGGGCATTAAATATCCCAAGGTTTTCCCTGAGCCTGTTTTTGCAATGGCAACTATATCTCTACTTTGAAGAGCAATGGGCCATGACTGTGCCTGGATTGGAGTTGGGGCTGAGAAACCAGCATTTTGTACCTAAAAAAAGGAAAATCCAGGAGATTGGTTTTCTTTGTAACTTATAGAGGAGTTAATGCCGGAAGAAGCATCATCCCTCATATGCAAGCCACCAATGCTTGCTGATGCAAGGTAGCGCATGAGGAGGCCTCTTCTTCCGTACAAGACCAAGTGGCAGACTGAATCATGACCAACAGCAGTCCCAGCCACGAACTTGGATGATTCGGAAAGCCCTTCCAAAAACTTGGTCCACCATAAAGGGCGCTCCAAAGTCCAAACTAAATGCTAGCCCCACAAAAGAGGGCACCACACCGTACGACATTAGCTCCTCCCCAGGAGCAAATATCGCACCTACGACAAAAAAAAAGTAAAGATGGCAAAAAAATTATGAGCCTGAAACTTAGAAATTGAAGCTTCAGGAATCAGATACTTGCACAAGGAAAATTTGGGTCAGATACCTATGGAAGCTGGGTACCCGCCTAACTGCCACTATTGAAGATAGAGAAGAAAATAACAACAGAGAACAAAAGTTGATACCTCTCTCAAAACCTCCGGTGGAAAGCCAGTAGAAGACCCAAATGAAGTAAGAGGTGGTGGCACATTGTCTCCCTAGAAAAAAATATTAAAGACCCTCAATTTTACTGTAATTAAAACGAAATCCAAAAGTAACAAATAGCAATCAATTATATGGAATTTTCCAAACATAATCTAGAAACATTTGATATAAAAACTTGTGTCGCCAAGTAAAGTGTATAGTAACTATAATAAAATAAACAAATGTACAAATCATGAAACAGTAATGTAACATAATTATTAGCCATGAAACTATAAAATATATGCTTACGGTCACAGTTATTTCATGCCGACTTCGATAAGATTCTGGAGATAGCACAGCCGCAGCATCCGATGCCCCCTGACCTTTGACAGAATAACTAGCATTGGCAGCAGCATTCGTTCCAGTTGGCACACTATGGGAACTGTAACTTCCACCTTTGGAACTCTAATAGATGACAATAGACACAAATAATTAGCCCCACAAATAAACTATGACTAAGAAAATAAAGAGTTTATTTTCAGCATCACATTCCTTTTCCCTCTCTACCCAACATAATGTATTATTCATTTGCTAGACAAATGTAATGCCCAAACGTGTTCAGGTAAGGAAAAACACAGAATAGGATTGTTCAATTCATGAAATTTTTGTTTTAGTACAACGCATACTAGATTCGTCCCATTCCCCAATTGTAGTCATCTTCATATGGATATCATAACTAGTGATTTGAAATTAATTAAAAAATTGATTAAAACGTCACTGTTACAAGACCACAACCAGATTGCATAAACCTATATATAACTAACTACACATAAAAAACTTCTGTGGCACAAGTCATGTTGAAAACAACATGCAGCTAGCAACTACCATCTAGAAAACTATATGCAACTAGCAACAAACTACATAATAAAATGTCAAAAAGCAAGAATAAAGTTATGGATTGAAACCTGATTATTCCGTGATCCAGCATCATTTGACCCACCACTGCCATTTCTATCATACCTATCACTGAAATCAGGACTGCGACCACGTTGCAACCCTTGAGACGCATGTTGAACCTGGACAGAAGAGCTAGGCACTGAAGAGGACTTTGGTGGGGCAGCTGAGCTCGAGGGTCTCTCATACTGGGTGACATTGGTCTCGGGATTCCAAAAGTAAAGATACCCCGTCTTGCCATCCACAAGTCCCTTCCATGGTTTAGGAAGTGTCGGATCTGGTGGTGCATACCGCGGACCCATTGAAGAGGCAGTTGCTGTGGCGGCCATAGCAAGGAAAACCCGCAATACAATTCTAACATCACAAAAACAATATAACTATTCAGTACTAACCTATCCAGAAAATATAAATAATAAAACAAATTATTATTAACTCACGATTAAAATATAATAACTGCTTAATAAAAACTGTAAGACCGATTCCATTCCTTTAACCTTTAACCGTCAGACTAGCAACTTCCATTTATTAACCAACTCAAACATTCATCAGAAAACCTAAATCTCGTAATCCCAGCGAATCTCGACTCGAATGATTAAGTTAACAAACCCTAGTCTACACCTAATACCATTTACAGCTAAGAATTCTCACCACAAACCAAAACAAACCCTTAAAGTAAAACTCCGAAGCTGTACAAATAAAATTGTATCCAAGAAAATCAAATCTAGCGGAAGCAATCGCATGCAGCATAAATCTGATTCCGTAAACAAAGCCCTAGATTCAATCACACCGCAAGCAGAGTTCCTAAACGAACACAACCTACTCAGATCTAGTCAGCTACGGAATGCTGCATACAACAGCACGAAATTGACCTAAAAAATTGAAAGTGAAAAGAAAAATGAAACGAGTCGAATCGTGTTATACCGAAGGAAGAGCGAGAAGTAACCGTCGATTCCACGAGCTACGCCGGTGTCTCTCTCTGAGATTTGAACTCGAATTCGGGTTCGGGTCGCTAGGCTCGCGTCGCTTCGAAAACGCGACGAGGGTGGGAAGGAGAGGAGAAAGTAGAAGAAATGAAAATGGTTATTTATACAAAACAGATAAAGTGAAAGGGTTGGGTGTTGGGTTAATGTTAGGTTTGGCGTGTGACCATGGTTAGGAATTTGAACTGTAATTCTTGACCATGGTTAAGTGACATGAACCACCGAGTTATTTAAGAATAAAGCATTATTTAAAAACAAAACAAAATACACATTTTAAATGATTCTTTCAAAAATCATTATTACTAACGATAAGTTGATCTCACAAAGAAATTGACAAGAGAAGAAAATATTAAAAATAAATATCACTCAACATTAAAAATCAACCAAAAAATTTCTAACATTTTATAATATGTTTTGATAAAAAAATTTAATAGGGTAATTTATGTTTTCAAAATTTTGAAATATTTAATAATAAAATATGTTATTTAATAAAGAATTATAAAATAAATTGAAATTTTATAATTTTATTCCTTTAAAGAGATAAACTGTGAATTGAAAGTTTTCTTATTTTCAAATTAATATTTTATTCTTTGTAATTTTGTTTTAATTCAATTTTAGTTTTAGATATAATAGATTTAACCAAGACATTGTTCAATTAACTAATTTTTACTTAACACTGACTTGATTATTATTTTTTATGTCAATAGAAGTTATTTTGCTATTTAAGTTATTAGAAAAAACCTAAACAACTTTTATTTCTTAGTCGATATTAATTAGAGTTATTTTTTTATGTATTAATTTTTTTAGTGAAGTAATTATTTTAACTAATGTCTGTGGTGATTAATTTTTTCAATGTTTTTAATAATCAGTTGAAATATTATTTCTTATCAATGATTTTAAGTTTTTCTTTTTAATATTAAATAAATGAAAAACTTTCAGCCAATAATAATTAGGATTTGTTTTTTACTAATGTCAAGTAGAAAAATTTTCGGTGCACATTAATGAAAGAAGTTGGAAAAAAAATCCTTAACCAACTATCAGATAAAAAAATGAAGAACTTTGATTTGATAAAAAATAATATCAACTATAAAACATAATTTTGAATTTTTTAATTTTCAATAATTATTCATATTTATATATTTCTATCCAAATAAGAAAATTATTTTTTTGTTTAAGTTTAATTTTCTTACTCAAATAAAATATATCAACTCCAATTTAATATTTTATATGAATTATGAAATTCATATTCCAAACACAAAGTTAAGCATAATATTTCTCTTCAAACATGACTTGTATACTCAAAGAGATTAATTTGAATATCTAAATTTGGTCTATATAGAAATTACACTCGTTGATATCTTTGTAGAATGAGAGCATATTGGGTTTGGTCTCTAAAATATTAAAAAAAAAAAAACTAACATTCTAAATCTTAAATCACTATTTATTGGTCCAAGATTCATTTTAAAATAGATAAATATAGTTAAATTTATAGATCTTAGTTTTGTTACTAGTATTCACAACTGAATTTTTATATCAGAAACATTAATGGATGCAAATTATATAAGCTACAATTGGTTTGACACATGAGTAGTAGTTAAAAAGTAATACATTTTAAAAAATTAGAATCATAAATTTTGTTTTTAGGAACTAAGTTCTTAAATAAACTCATTTATTACCCTTAAACAAAATGTCATTTATGCAAAAAATGAAATTCTAAAACATAATTATATGATATAAGATCCAATGACTGATTTCTAATTAAAGACACTATATCTTGACATTTTGACATTTGCCTCCATTTATTAACTTTGAAATGGACTAATAAACAAACAAGTTATTACAATTTTAATAATTAGAATATATTTTTCTTCTTATTGTTTTCTCACTTACAAAATGTGAAATTCTAATGCAATTCCTGATTTTTTTTTTTCTGTTTGTATACTTAAAATGTTGCCGTCAACATCCTACCTCTTAAGTCTTTTTTTCTTTTAGAATTAATTAATAACCTTTGAGATTGATTATTCAATCACCTTTGATATTGATTATTCTATAGTCAAATTTAATATACTCCAAAATCCTAATATTGTAACGAATAAATGTTATTAGGGATGTTCTAGAAAATCAACTATAGAATAATTTGAACAATAATTCCATAATGAAGGAAAATATACTCCAAATCCTCATTCCATAAGGATAAATAACATTACAAATATTTCAAATGATCAATTATATGATTAAATTCAAAAGTAATGTTGATTTTAATTTGGCGTCCTTCTCTCATTCTTAATTTTCTATTATATATTTTTTATTTTTTTCTTAAATTATTCACGGCCTCATATATTTCCTATGATGGGCGTTTCTTTTTCCTTCCTTTTGTATTCATCTCTTTAAGTAAGATACCATAATAATTATAAGACCCTACAAATTATTTAATTGAGATAAAGCTTTTATAAGATACACTCTAATATTTCATTATTAAAAAGCTTTATTATAAATATAAATAAGTTAAATAGACCTCATTTTATAGAAGCAATTATCTCTGAAAGAGTATCTCTCTCATGTTCTCTACTTTCTCTCTAAAGTTTGTAACTCCTTACTCATCCTTTTGAAGATTAGAGCGTAATATAGAACTCATGGTGAAGAGACCTACACTTCTATTTGATTGTTTTGTTGAACAAAGTAATTCCTTTTTTACTCCTTTCAAAGTCGTTTGGGTTTTGTTATGCATGTGAGGAGTTTAGGGTTGCATGTATGGTTTGGGAGCTATTGAGGATTCTCTGTTCTATCAGTATCAAAAGAGTATGACCAAACTGTTCTGTCTTGTGTAAATACTATCTATATTTGTGATTAGCGGTACTTAGTGTCAAAAGGCCTTTGTTATGTTGTTGTGATTTGAAACTGGTTTGAAGAATTGTATATTTTCTTCGGCTAAATGGTTGGTGTTATTTGAGATGCACACGTGAAAGCATTAATTGTTGGCATTTTCATCTCAATAATTGATAAATTGAATTTCATTGGTTTCAAATGGTGTATTTGACAAGTTGTTTTTTTACTATAAATTCTAAAGAGAAAAGGAGAATACCATTTGAAACCTAAAGGAATAGATGTCATTCACTTGAGCTATGTTTAACTTTATTTCAATTGGTATCAAAGATTGCTTTTGTCTTTGTAAAATTAGAATTTTGTTGTTGATAGAGACTTCTCTATGAGACCTTTGATTGATTAGATTTGGCACCTTTTGAGCTAAGAGATTGATATAGTATAACCATATGAAGTTTATCAGGTGGGAAATAACTCAAGAAGAGTCATATTGCTCAATTAAATCTCAAAGAGTAAGTTTAAGTTTCTAATGCACCATCAGGCGCCTCTGTAATGTCGTTGAACATCACTTGGACAGTGGCCTCTGACTTAATTAGCGTTGGACAGAATTTTTGTATTGTTGGAGACCACAAAGTTAGTGAGTACACTAACTTGTGGGCGTTGGAAACTACCTTCTATTTTAAATCATGGGAGCTCCAACGGTGTTCTCACTCGGCACGCCTTGGACATGTTAAGGACAACTCCTTTCAACACCCTCTGTGTTAATCAATCCAACCAACCTTGGTATCTTCCAAAAAGCCTATTTAATCTGAAATTCCTTCCTTGATTTTAATTTGAATATATAAAAAAAATCAAAATAAAAAAGTTAGTCAAGTCATTATTCATGTTTTTCTTAGAAACATTTCTTATCAATCTAATATAGTCATGCATCATATGAATTGTCATATATGGAAAGTCATATATGAGAAACGGTCAAAATTTCTCATTCTCAAAAATGATCCATACAATATATGTTCCAATGGCTAACACTACATAACAAACTCAAAATGTCATGGTTAGACATGAAAATAAAACATGAAAAAACGCCTCAAAGCCAAGTCTAGAAACTTTTAACAATAGAACATTAAGAAAAGGAAAAAACATCAAAACAATTGTCTTCTTACTCACCCAAATATATTGCATTTAAAGAAGTCAACCAATTTGTCATTAACCCGAATGGATAGAAAGGCTGAATGTAGAATAGAAATAATCCAATTAAAAAAGGTAAAATGAAAACCCAATTTAAGGCTTTGATCAAGAAATCCCATATCAAAGACTTCTTTTATGCCAATTTGTGCACTGGATTTTACTTTCTTGAAAAAAAGAAGTTAATAAAAAGTTAAGTTATGGATACTTTTTAAAGAATTATTGCAGTAATTTACATAAAGAGAAATGTGAAAAAGAAAAGAAAAAAAATACTTATGGGGAAAGGAAATGGAATAGTGAAGAACTTAAAGAAAATTATATACTAAGAAACTAAGAATCAGGTGGACATCACCAAATTAATAGCAACATTAATGATGATGGAAACACCTCTTAAATATTTACTGTTTTTTTAATATTTTGGTTCATTAAGAGAAACATTTAGAAGAGCTAATTCCATGCATATAGTGCATAAGTTACAAAACCACATTAGAAGTCATTCTACAGAGCTCTATTTGAAAGATGGTTAAATTTGTTCCAAACATAACACATAATAACATTTATCCTTAGGGTACAAAGAATTCAATTCAACATAAACTACAATTCATTCACAAACATATATTGATTGCATGCGAACTTTACTTTTGTAGAAACTCAAGATATCATCTCAACAGTACAATAGACAGTACAAACAAGAGAGCATCTCATCTCAGTCAGCACAGTCAAAAACAGATATTTTTTAGGTCAAATTCCAACACAAGACCAATAAGTAACTGATGAAACCCAGTTGCTGCTAACAAAAGTCATGATTATCATAACCAGAAAATGGAAAAGTGAAACATGGCAAGAATCATTTAGTACTGTACCCACAAAGGGATAAGAAAAACAGTAACCTGAAATGATAGATTTTAAGATAAATGTTTTATTTGAAAGTGTTGCATTGCTTTGGCAACAAAAATGGGGTGAGAAAAGTAACCGTCTCTAATATTTCAGGTTGCATACCAAGATCCTAAAAGTTTGGATTAAATACAAAACGGGAGATGGAGAAAAATCATCGATGTTTGGCTGTCAAATTTTTCACCAAGTCCAGAATCCTAAAGTAATCAAAGAACAGAGAGGATTCTTTTCCCTCCAGTCCATCCCTGCTGACCCTGTTGCTACCAGCGAGGTTATTACATGGACTGCCACCAACAACGAGATCAAAACCTCCAAAAGTGCTCATCAGCTGCTCCAAACGATCACCATCTAGCTCCCTTACATCGTCCATGTCATACAAATTACCTTTCTGATTTGTTTGCTCCCACCAACTTCTAACAATATTCCTATTCACTTCTGATTTTTCAACAGACACTACATTCTTGAGAGGGATGCCGAGCCGATGAAGAGCTACCTCTGCCCCACCAATTCCAGAAAAGAGAGAAAGAAGATTGATACCGTCAGGATACATCTCTTTCAGAACTGACAAATGGTATGCCACAGTGTCAACCTGAAATGAACTGAACCCATAAGGAAAGAGAAATTTACATAGAAACATAGATGCATTAACCACTACTTTCACACAATCCATTAAGAAGTTCCATATAAAAGAAAACTTGCTGAAACCGCATAAGTAGCGTTCTGTCAAAATACCAATCTTTTAATGGAGGAAAGATGTTATTTATATATAAATCCTTTTTAACACGTTCATTCTATTCTTTCTATTCTTTTGTTCTTCCTCTACCTGATGACTCTAGAAGTTGAAACATTGCTAGATAATTCCAAGGACAATTATATTTCTTTATGACAGTAAATACATCCAGAAAGATCTTTGTGGATGCGCCATTATTATAAAAGAGTGAGAATTATCATACCTGGAACGAATTGCCAAGTGACTTGTATCTGTCAGTCCTACTTATTCCACCTCCCCTGGTGTGGTTCCTTGGGAAGCCTAACAGGGTTTCAACTTCATCAGGCTCAAGAGGAGCAACTTTATTCCTTCCAACCCAAACCAGATTCCATTTCCGACATTGATCAATAACGTACTTTTGTACATGTTCAGGGGGATCTCCAGCATGGTTCTCTAAAGCTTTCCTAATTCTTTCCGTTAGTTTTGCACTGCCAATACATGTTTGCAAACAATTAAGTTTGGTCCTTGGGTCCCATGAGGGCCACCACTTCCTTGTTAGGGGGAAAGCCTCATGTATTGTACGCGGTGGAAGTGGTAGAAGTGGGAACCTATTTTGGATGGGTAGGTTGTGAATATAGCCCCTTTTCCTGGCTGCCGCACAGAAAAACTTTGAATCCACAAATTCTGGCTCCACATCATACAAAAATCTAGAAATTGTTTGCCAAACACCTTTTGGTGCTAAGGCCACATTCTCATAATAGAAGTAAGGAGGACCAATGGCATCTTCCGGAATCCTTCTGTGTGTAATGAAGCTTGACTCTGTAGGTACACCAAATCCAATCATTGGGTTTGGAAGATGAAGAGCTTCCTCCTCATCTTCATTGATGATTTTCTTCTCACATCCCCTAGGTTTTTTCCTTCCCAACACTTCACAATCATACAATCTTCGTTTATTGGATTTAGTATAGTCATTGTACTGTAGCTGCAAAAATAACAATAAAATAATTTGTATATGTGACAAATAAATGAGGGGGTAGACAGCAACAGATAAATGATGTTACATAATTTCAAGGAAAAATTACAGAATAATATATACGCATATGCATTGAATGTCTAGTTTATTCATCACAAAATACCAATATGGCAATATGCTACGTTGCTACCTTTTCTTCAGGCGGTAGAAGAGCATCTTCAGCCTTTGCTAGCTGAGCAACATCTATAAAATCTACCAATTCTTCAAGTGAAGACTTTCGACCTGTAACATTTCATTAGAAAAATGAGACAACAAAATAGACGGTGAAAAAGTTCATTCAACAAGACATTTTGGAAAGTTGGACACACAAGCAAACAAAGAGGCCATGAAAGGTTATTAACTTACTATTATCATTATGGTGGTTGACCATGTTAATTTGATTAATATGGTTTATGACAGAATAGCAGCATTCATCTTCTATTAGCTTATTTATACAAAGTTGAACAATCTTATAGTGGCCTTCTTTTTTTGCATAGTCCCCCTTGCACAGGTCAGCCCAGTTTTGCGGTAAAGTGATACCTCCAATTGAGACTCCATGTCCAAGCCGGGAAGGAAACCATAGATCTTTGTTAAGGGACCAAGAGCCAGACCCTTGACATTGGTTAAGGGATTCTTAAGTGCCAAACTGCTTGTGCTAACAACTTTTGGTTATGGTGGCCTTCTTTAGACATAATTATATATAACACATGACCTACAGATGTTACTTCTCCATGTAAATCCTAATTATAGTGTTAGCAACTAAACAATCACATTTTTTTCTTGGTTTGACTAAAAGTAATTGCAGTATATTCATAAGGTAACTGGATAAGAAGATTTTCTTTATCTATTAGAGATACAATAACGGTGGTTCCAAACTGATATGAATCTGTCCCTAACGTGGACATTGGAACAGATAATCTCCGGCGAACTATTATGCCTTGATGTTCTGTGTATTGTATTGAGTATACAATTATATTAAATGCGGATTGATATGCATTCAGCAGGTAGGACTCAACTGGGAGATTATAAAAGTTAGAGAATGAGGAAACTCCATTATGGTTTACTATGTGAAATAGAGTGATGGCGTGGTATTGGTTCATTAAAAAGATTCCTACTATAACTTCAAAACCATTAGAGGTCTTCTGCTTTGTTCTTGGGAATTACAATATGAAGAGTTCGTCAAGAAAAGCTTTAACAGGTTCATTTTAGCAATGACGATAACTTGTGCTTGGAGTGCATATAAAATATCCAACAACTGGCAACCAATATCAACACTTAAACCTCAGAAAACAAATATATTCTTTATTTGTCTAATGGCTCAACTGCACAAGGGGCATAAATCCATGTGCTTAAGATCAATAAAAGTTAGCGAGTGATTCATACAAGTAACAAATATAAAGTACAATAATTCTCTCATTTTTTGCAGAAATAACAAGCCAATAACCCACACCAATATACAAATGGAAGCAAAACACACCTAATCTTTCAATGGCAATTATAGCCTCCTCCAACTTGTACCCCATTTTCACCAAAGTCTGTAATGTATCATCGTTCTGAGAAGAAGATTTTGCAATTTCCTGCAAAAATATAAAATGAGCAAGCTATATTTTATCATACAGAAACTATTCCTAATTCCTATATTATTTCCTAGCATAAGCAATTACAGACCTACCCCATAAATAAATGTTTGTAAAATCAAGTGGAAGCATGATGAAAATTTATTTTTAGTAGGAAAATGAAATTGTACAAGCCCTTGTAGTGTCACATGTTTGAAAATGGTTACATGTCTAATTGCGTGTCCTATAGAACTAGGAGAAACCATCCAAGTAGATGACACTTAAGGCAAAAATTAACAAGATATAAAATGAATCAAATCGTACAAACTCTAAAAAATAAACGTCTAAACATAGAGCAGAGATTACTTCATCATCAGAAAAAATATCAGTATCTGACAAATCATCCCAAGAGCTCCCTGCATTTTCTGAAGAAGAAGGATCCCGCTCAATACGCTGCTGTGGCTGGGGAGAACTTTCTAGAGCCTGCAAATATGAAAATAAAATGCACCAAGACAACTGTAACATGAACAGCCAAAATAATACAGAATGCAAACGGTATATTAATGAAGCAATGAAGAAATCTATAAGAAATCAGAAAGCAAAAAACAAAACAAAGTAGAAGAGGTGAAGGGTGAAAAAAAGGAGCAATTATATGCACAAAGAAGCCACAGACCACACATTCAAGTTGGTAAACATCATTGTCATTATAAGGTGATCTAGCTGCTCATTTAACCCCATCCTTTCTTCTGCAACTCGAGCCAAGACAAAATTAAGAGAAGAAGAATTGCAACCATTTCAGAGTTTCTTGGCCAGAAAGTCCCATAACCAGTTCTAAAAGAAACTTATTAAAAGAAGAAATAAATTCTTGACAAAATATTCTATTAAGAGAGAAAGGAAAATAAATGGGAGGATAGAGATTAATACAATAAACTCTTTAATCTTCAATTAATTTTAAAACAATGGAATGAGCACTGGAAGCCAACAAAGAAAGATGAATAACTTTTAATAAAAGCTTACTCCGATCTTTAATAACTATAAGTTTTAATATAACTTTTTCTCCACATCTACGTTTTTAATAAAGAATTGGAACGAATCTTAACAAGCAAATGGAATCAAATTCAAAATGTTATGCATAATTTGTTTAGCAAGCATTGACCACCAAGTTTGAAAATATATAGCCATCAGTTTAATGCTTATATTTCATACAGGTGCAGCATAATTGAAGTTGCTAATCTTGTCTATAATAAGGTTCCACAGTTATCAATCTCAAATAGCAATGTGTGGCAGCCAATTCAGAAAGTACTACGGAAGGTAGCAGAAAGTGGGACAAAATATATTTCAAATGTTAGAATACAAATTAAATAGCATATACTACACATAAAAATACTCTAAAAACAAAAGAAAATACACAATTAAAGAAATTCAAGATGAATATAAGTCACAACTTATACACACAATCATCATCAATCTAGAAGCATTAAAAACATTGTAATGATGTAAAAGAAAAAAGAAGAAAGAGGAGGGTCATATTACATAAAAGTTAGCAAAACGGGATCAGGGAAAATTAAAAGAGCAGAACACTTAAATAAAATTCTTATAAAATGTGAAGGGTTAGAGTTCAAAACAGATGAAAGTCTGGGATACTTTACCCAAAAGTAACCCAAACAACCATGCTCCAGGAATAAAAACGAGTTTTTGAAGGATTTATAGGGGTAGCACCACTATAATGCAACAGCCAGAGAAAATCCACAATTTTAGCCACTATGTAAAACCACTTGCTATTTGAATCCAACAGCAGTCCATAATCTTTCCGTTACAGTACTTCATTCTACACACTATTGACTACTATGGATAGATAGATGCAACCTTAAACTCACAAAGAAACTGTTTTCAACATTAGAATTTGTTACCTCCAAGTCACTAGACAGCAAGCTTTCCATCATTAACTACCAATGAAAACCAGCAATGATTCACAATTCATTTATGTATATTGTACGATGCTAAAAACTCTGCAAGGCTTATCATTATTAACTACAAATGAAAACCAGCAATGATTCACAATTCATTTATGTTTGCAAGATGCTAACAACTCCACAATACGGAAATGTAACTGTATTAATTTAGTAAAATATAAGGTGGGACGACTACAGTAGAGAAATTCCTTAAAATTCAATAATAGCTCGAGGACTTGTTAAAATATCACCTCACCTTGTATGACAGAAGTTCTTCAAGTAGTTTATCTTCGCTTTCCTCACCTGGAAGTTCATCAGGCAATATTATTTGTGAACTTTATGAATCAAATCTATGTTTAAATAGAGTGAAGCAATGTTTTTACCATATTCCTGAATTACTTTAGAAACCATCTCTCTAGAAAATCCCATGCCAATGAAGTGGTTGAATACCTTGGAATTAGCTGAAACTGCAGACGAGCTTGCCTTGAGGGGTAGAGAATAGACATTAGTAGCTAAAAACTCTATTTCCTTTGCACAATGTTATTTCTACATACATGTTCACAAGAATGTATTTTTTTCATTGGGTTTAAAATATGCTTAATTGAATGCGTAATTAGAAAAACCATAAAGTTAGTAAAGAAAATGAATAGTTTCTGATAAGCACCCAAGCACTTTGGGAACCCTCTCTAAAGACCTAGCTGTCAAAGGAGGAGAACTGAACAGTTAAATACTTCATCAAAAATCCCATACCATTCTGCAATGGACTAAGCACCCCATAATACCCAAGTCCCAATCAGAATCCCTTTAACAATAGCAAACATAGATCTCATAAAAAATAGAAAATGCAAAGAATCCAACATATTTTGTGTGTGCAATAAAATAGAGGAAGTGACACTACCAAAAGAAATGTAACAGCTTGTGAGTATTTGAAAGTAAAGTTATAAACCCTCCAATTATCAGATACACTAAGGTTACCCAAATCAAGGAGGGAATGCAAAATCAGTAAATAAACCCACATAACAGCAATAGAAAAGAAGAAACTGATTCATGAAGAACTAGCTACGATAAAATGAGAAACATAAGCAGTAATGACAGCCTTTGCCAACTAAGTGAGGTTGCTTCAATAGATCGAAAGACACAATGCTCTATGGCGAAAAAGTGAAAAATTAATACATGTATGAATTCCACAAAACCTAAGTTGTAAAATAGATATTATACATGAAAAAAAAAAATATACGGTTTCTGAAGAATTTTTTCCTCGTTGACCGGCGAGATCAGCTTATCATTTTGGTATATCATATCAACAACATCTGCAATGAGAAAAGCCTAAAAAAGCTTACCTCTCCAGACCCGGTAACGGCATCTCCATTAGGAACAGTTAAACATGAAGATGAAGACTGATAGTTCTCAATTTCAAGCTCATCTTCAGTGTTCCAATCAAAATTATCACTCTCCACAGCGGAATCATCCCCACCCTGCAATAATTGTTCAGAAAGAGAAGCAAAAGCTAAGAAGCAAGAAAAAGTGAGAGAAAAGTTTTTCAGAGCTACATATGCTCCCAAAAAAACCTAAACGTGTAGTAGTTAATGACAAGTAAAACGTACCATCTTCAATCTCTCAGCTTGGCAGAATACAGGTATTTTAGCTGCCCAAGCACAGAAGTAACAGAATTAGTTTGAGTGAATAACTCCTTATCAGTTGTATTCTGTTAGTTTCTTATTTACAGCTGTCTGTCAAACTCAGCCCATTAGAAATGCTGCTGTAGCTTATACATAGTTGCTGAAGACAGAAGTCATCAATTGCACAAAACTCAGTATAATCAATACAGAATTCTCCTTTCCTTATACCTTTTTTGTTTTTCTCTTAATAATTAGTATCAACCAAACCTAATCACATTTAGGAATACCAGTCAAACCAAACTATTTACCAGGATTCATGAACTCAATTCACTGAAAAACCAATTGAACTGGACTAGTTTTCAAGACATAGAGATCTTCAGCATGCAAGCACAAGCCAGTACTAGTCAATCTAAACAGCTTAAAACTGTGGGAGGAAAACTAGGATTCACCAAAACTCCGAACAGCTAATTCTAAGAGGTAATACTACTAGCCATTGCTAAAATAAAAGGACCATTAACTATAACCAAGAACAACACTATACACTAATTACAACATCATATAACCCATGCAGCCAACCTTACCCACTGGAATAAGGTTTCTTCAGTTTCTCTAGTATATAATCTAGTTCAACATCCATCTAATTCGACAATATGTAACCCCTCCTCCATGGGACAAAGTGATTGTTTTGTTACCCTTCAAGTACTATTTTTTCAATTAATTAATTGTTTCATTTCCACTTTTTCTAATGTTAAGAAATAGACTTTATGTTTAACTCGACCTTACAAAAAACTGGCTTCTTTTTTTAATGTTAAGAAATAAACTTTAACTTTAACTCTATCTCACAAAAAACTGGCTTATAAAGTGAGATTTCCACGTGACTTTTTCAAATTGATCAAGACAGTGAGACTAAATTTCTTAAAGTCAAAATGTAAACTGCACATGATAAGAGACATTTCTTTCAGTACATTTCACAATAACTGAAAACCACACAAGCAGTAGGATCGAGCAGCATGGACACATTTCAACATCTTTAAGGGCCAATTTCTTCTTACATACTCCGAGACCGTGTTCACAGAAAACCATGCTCCTCCATAGCATGAATCACAAAGCAATGTTAACCCACTAAATATTTCAAAGACAACATTTTTCAATCCTGTAACACATTTAATTGTCAAATCACTTTGTCACTCGTAGTAGTGATAATGATCTAACCCACCTCAAATAAAATTGACTTCAGTGGAAGATTCGTGTGGTTGATCAGAAATACCCACCTTTAATGGTACTAAAAGGTGAATATTGGTACCATAAAATCCCCAAAAACAATACAACGAAAGCTCCGGAAAAACATGGAAACAAATTTCACCCATTTTTTCCTTGCAAAACAGAAACTTTTCAAGGGAATCAATAACTCTTCTTAACTAACTAACCAAACACACCCACACAAAAAAAAAAAACATGTCAAACCCTAGAAAACAAGTTTGATCACCGATTGAAAAACAAGAAACAGTTGCAGAATCACTACCCGTCCGAGAATGCAGAACCCAGAATGCACTTCCACAGGTTCAGCTCTGCATAAAACAAACAAAGAACAAAAAGAAAGAAAAGATATATATTCAAAACAGATTCAACTCATACACTTACACAATCAAAGAGAAAGGAAAAGAAAAAGGAGAAATTTCAAAACCATTCTTCGTGCAAGAAAGAAGAAAAGCTAGCGGTGCTGATGCATGCAAGGAGAGAACAAAGACACAGAAGGGAAAAAGAGCTTTTTGAAGAACACAGACTGGGTCAGATTCTGAATGAGACTTACAATGCCAAATTATCATCATGAACAATGCAACAACACCAACATGGAGAAGCTTTTCCCCCACTCGCACATTTTCGTTCTATGTTCCACTCTCCCACGAGAGATGTTATCAGAAATCAAACGGTGAAGGACACATGAATATCATAGAATTAAACTACACGTGTCCTGTTTTAAACCGTTTGATTCCGTAACAATTCTAAAATTGGTGTGACTTTATTTTATATATTTCCGTCAAGCAAAACTGACATAAGAAACAACAATGAAACATGAGTGATGCGCGAGTATGATTCACTCATCATACTCGAGAGAGTGGCGTAAGTGATAAAGAAGAATCTCTTCTTTTTCACTTATTTAATCTAAAATATTAAATATTTATTAATTACAATATGAGTTTCAAAAGTAATATTTTACTTTTTCTGAATTTTGATATTTTTCTTTTACATCAATTTTAATTTAAAATGTTATATAATAAAATTGAAGTTTTAAAATGTTTCTTCAACGTCAGTGACAGTTTAATATTAGCTTTTATGAAAGTTATTATGCACTAATGTTTATTTGTATTTTAAAATTTATTTTTTTCTTAAATATCTTAAATTTCATATATATATATATATATATATATATATATATATATATATATATATATATATTTATATTATGTAAATTTTATTTTTAATATATTTAATATTTTATATATATTTTTTTTTTATATATATATAATATAAATATTTATTTTTTATTGTTAATTTACATTTATGATAACATAAATGTGATTTGTTACTTCTATATAAAAAAATTAAAAACAAAAATATTATTTTAACATAGAGTAAAAGAATAAATACTTATTTTGATTGTTAATTTACATTTATGATATCATAAATTTTACTTGTTACTTCTAGTATAGGAATTAAAAGTAAAAATATTGTTTTAAATATATCAATTAATGAGTTTGAAGTATATTTATCTAGTGTTTACTTGAATTTAAAGTTATAATAATTATGGCGATTATCCAAACATCATATTTAATTTCTTTTACTGTTTCGATTATATTCTTCGAGTTACTTATTTTAGAATAACTATTTATTACCAGTTAAAGATTATTTGTTTTCTACGTTTTTATTTTTATTTTTTTAACTTTATTTGTTTTTAATATTACTTTTTTTCTTTTTCATTTCTCTTAACATTGTTATAAATTTGTAATACATGATTTGTTATTTTACGATGAATGTGTCTAGAAATATTACACTTGTACTTTGGTTTATCTTACAATTCAATTTATATATTATTTTATTTTTATATTCCCTTGATTAAAAGGTGTGTGGGTACAAAAATGTACAGAACCAATATTCTGATTTAATTCATTCTTCTCCTTCAGCCTGATCCATCTTTATTTAATTTTGTTTTCATTTCTCACGAACCAACACATATTAATATAATACAAAGGCTTAACTATTTATTTGGTATTTACTTTGGTCGAAAAGTTTCTTGGTTCATATAACTTTTTATTTCAATTGGATCTCAATTCTTATCAAATTATCTCAACGAGATCTTTTTTAATAAAACAACTTTGTTCCTCTTTTAATTACGATCAAATATTATATTAATATTTATTAATAAATGTTATTAGTTAATTTTAATCTTATAGAAAAAATGGATTAATAATATATTGAAAAAATGGATTAATAATATATTAGTTTTAAATATTTATTCTTATGCACATTTATATTTAATTAGTTTTAATTTTATAAAAAAGTATAAATTAACAAAATATGAATTAATAATATACAATAATATGAATTTGTTTTCTAAAGAAAAAGTTACACTAGTTTTAACTGACATTTTTATTATATTAAAATGTCATTTTCTATATAATGTATAGTATGATAGGTATTATGGTGGTTCATCTTAAGCTATCATATTAAATTTTGTGACGACAAAATTTATAATATTTTTGAAAACATAATACATATAAATAGTGACGGTTAAAAGTAATGTAATGTAGCAAAATGATTGTCGCAATTTATATAATTTTTGGGTAGTGACAATGGTAAGGCCTTTATCCCTTTTTCTTACAAGTTTCACATAAAGCTCAATTTTGTCAATTTACTAGTATAAAATAAACAAGAGGAGATACTTGGAAAACTTAGAAAGGGAGATGGTGTTGAAAGGTGGTGGTGGAGAAGAGAAGAAAAAGTGGTGGAAGATGGAGGATGTTAGGGAAGGTGGAGGTAGAAGAAAAAAAAAATCAAAATTTGACACGTATTTATTTTCTAAACGGTGTTAACATCTATCTAATATAAATGATCATATGGAGCTTTTTTTTAAAATAAAATTGAGAACTTAATTGAGAATAAAATTGATGCACATGTACCATATAAGTATTAGATACGACACGTATCTGATATAATAATTCATCTTATTTTAAAAAATATAGGATACCACATATTTTTCCTACAATAATTATTTATATTAAATATGTTATTATAATTTATTTTAAACCATTCTATAATTAACAAATTATTAATAATTATTATCTAAATTATTGTATGCTAAATATATTAAACTAAAAATATACTTTTTTTAAAAAGTATATGAGTAACAATATTTTAAACTATTGTCGTGTGGTATAATAGTTAAGTTATTGTGTTTTTTGAATTCTGTAATACATATAAATATTTAGTTTTATAGTTTAAAAATTTCAAACTATTGTAATATTGTATTAGTTGTTAACAACTTGGTATTAATATTTTAAAATTTAACTTGTATCTTGAAATTATTTTTATTTATTACAATCATTATTTGTAAATTTAATTTAAAGAAAAACTGAATGATAATTAATAAATTAAATAATATTTTTATGCTGGTAATTAATATTAAAGAAAGAAAGATTAAAAGCGATAAAATAAAATTTTTTTAATAAATTAAAGAAAATTTGATAATTAAATCTATGTTTACATGTTGTTAATATAAAGATAGTAATAATGTAAAAAAAAACATGTGAACAAGTGATACAAGAATTTTATGAAATTAGCAAATTTGAATTTGAAGCCATTGAAACAATTTTTAGATACACGGATAAGGTGCATGTGTATGTGCATCAGATTGAACCAACTTCATACATATGAGAAGAAAAATAATAATCAAAGCCTACAAAATATGGAAAATTATTGTTAGGTTCACAAGAAGAAATTTCAAATTACATACATAAGAATGAAGTCGATCATTGTTAGGTTCACAAAAAGAAATTTCAAATTATTTTTTAAAATTACATAAATCTTAATTTTTCATTTTTAATAGAAATACATATAAGTGATGTTAATCCTTGTTAGACTTTTTTAAAAAAAAAAAATTTTGTTCATTGTGCACTATTCTCTTTTTTTTTTAGAGAAATATAAATATTTTGAAAAAAATTATATTTCTTTTTTTTTTTCATATTCAATTAAAGATTTCATCTTTGGACAAAAGTTGTAGGGTACCAATGCATCAAGAAAATTAGATATATTGGTTTAACTAATAATCCAAATTTTAAACTAATTTTTGTTCTACCAAACTATATTTAACTGAACTCCACTAAACTATTTTTTGTTCAACTATTTTTTCTATCATTTTTCCTTTCCTACCTATAATTAATACAAATAATTTTATAACAAAAGGAAAGGAAATATGAAATGAATATTAAAAAGAAAAAAAGGCATATAGGTGTAATAAATTCTTTAATGAAAATACTATTCATACTAAAAGTTTTTTTACAAAAGCATATATCTACCAATCAATCTAAAAGTTGCACGGATTCACGATTTAACTTACATATAATATAACGCGATTGAAGAGAAAAAAATAAAAAATTATAATTCAGTTCAGTTAATGAGTAATTACTTAATAGAAGTTCACTAATAAAAGTTCTTCGATTTTTATTATATATTATTCAATTTTTAAGGTTAAATTAATTTATTTGTCTTTGTATTTGTCAAGTAATGTCAAATTGGTCATTTATTTTTATTTTTTCATTTTGATTCTTATTTTTTAAAAATGATTCAATTTAATTTTGGTCGTTAGTTTGACAAAACGATATTAAAGTTAACGACAAGTGTCAATTTGTGATTTTTTATTTTTTTATTTTTCACACATGTCACTTCAAAATTGTACAATATGTCAAAATGATTTAATTTGATTTTTATATTTATTTTTAGTTTTAATTTAGTTTCAATTTTTATAAAAATTGAACAATATTGTCCCTTTTTAAATTAACACTCAATTTACATTTCTAAAAATATTTCTACAAATATTTAATAAAAATGTAAATTTTTGTAAGAATATCATCATAAAATTTATAAAAAAAAATTGAATATCAATTTAAGAATGGAAAATATTGTTTCATTTTTACCTCAATTGAGACTAGATTAAAACAAAAAACAAATATAGGAACCAAATTGAATTATTCTGATACGTGACACAACTGCAAGTGACATGTGGAAAAAACAAAAAGAAATTAAAAGAAACACAAATTGACACGTGACGTTGACTTTGACATTGTTTAATCAAAATTAACGGTAATAATCAGATTGAATCATTTTTAAAAATACAAAATCCAAATTAAGAAAAAAAATTGAAAGAAATAGAATTACCAAAAAATAATTTAATTTTTTTTTAAATATAATATAGTGCCGTTAATTTAGATTAATTTTGCTCACCCCAATCTTAAGAAATGTTCTTGAATTTCGTGCGATTTTATTATGCACATAACTATGTAACATGTTAATATACATTTCTGTTAGTGTGAGTTAACAGTTTTATAACCAAATCAACCACTGGACACTAAAAAGTACAAAAAAAACTCCAAAAATAAACTAAAAGTTAAATTCTGAAATAGTTGATTAAAGAAAAAAATATTTAGCCCACTAAAATATTAATGCATATAACTTTGTTTTAAAGTATCATCACGTGAAAACTATATGGTTTTGATTTCATAGTTTGTCTTACGTATGTACTTCACATGTCGTATAAGTTAAAAGGAGGATTTGAAGTTCGGAAACTTTTAATGTTTTTTTAACATTGTAAAGCTTACAATTTGTACAATCATTTTTGTTTTTTGGTTTATTTATTTTCTATAAACAGAGATTTGTGGCGTAGAAGCATAGATTGATGTGTTGTGTTTGGTGCAGGTGCAGTTAACAACGAAATTAGTAAAATAAAAAAATTATTCAAATCATGTGAGATATGAACAAGAATATAGAAGATGACAGAAAATGATGATAAGGGGACCTGCATATACACTATGTAAGTATTTTTTTTTTTTTTTTAATTTTCTTGCAAAAACTTTGATTTCATAGAAGTGTGAAATCAAAGGAAGTATAATTTAAAAAATATTGTTAGAATTAATCTTGAACTAAAAGTATTAAATGTGATAAAACACATTAGTTTTGTATTTAAATATTTTAGATTAGATTCATTGATATTTGTCCTTTTATGAGTATTACATGACTCAATTTTCTTAAATAATAAAAATGTAATTATAAGAAAATATTAGGATTAAATATATTTTTGGTCCCTTAATTTTCAATATATTTTTGATTTAGTCCATTTTGAACCTTTGAACCAATTTAGTCTTTCATCTTTTGAAATACGTAGATTTACTCCTTTTAATTAAATTTTGTTAAGTTTATTTGACATTTCAAGCGCGTTTCTTAATAGTATTTGATTTAACATTAAAGCAAAAATGTGTCAAATAATATAAACAACTCAAATACAATCTTAAAATGCTTACAAAACATAAAATAAACCTAACGAAATTTGATTAAAATGACTAAATTCACGTATTTCGATATATAAATGACTAAATTGGTCAAAAATTTTGAAATGAACTAATTTCAAAATTCATTGAAAATTAAGAAATCAAAAATATATTTAACCCAAAATATTATAATAGAACTGACCAGTCAGATTTTGCAATAAAATTTTAATAATTAATGTTTATATCTATGACATGATTATAAAGAAATTATGTTTTTGGGTTTAAGATAATAATTAATAGTTAATTTATAAAATTAACTAAATAATGGCATGTCTCAAATAGTGAAATTTAAATAATATTTTAAAAGCCTCAAATAGTCTTCAGCCGACCCTAAGATTAGTGGTGTAGAAATTAAGATTAAGTGCTTTTGATTTTGACATTAATTGGTTGTTTTTTTTTTTTATTGTTAGAATCTTCTGCTTTTGGAATTTGACTTGTACCAGACAAACTTCCAGATTTTGTTCATATCAGAAGGGTATAGAGGTTGATTAGAAGTTAATTTGTCTCTTAAACAAGAAATTACAAAACTAATATAATACATCACAATCATTGTAACACGTATTCATACTTTTGATTTATAGTCTTGGATATTGATTACTATCATTAATAAATTTTAATTATTTTTCTTAAATTAATGATGTGAGATTTTGAGCACTGTCATCTAGTCTTAGGGATGAAATTTTAATTAAAAAAAAAAGAGCAGGATTTATATAACTTTTTTCTCTTAGTCTTAATTAGAGATTTGTTTTATTATATCTAAATGGTTGACATATATAAATTGGTTTTTTCTCTTAAACAGATGAAAAATGATTTTGATAGGAAAAAAACAAAAACAGAACAAACTTATATGAATATATGAAACATATCTATTAGCTATAAACGCCTAATTTATAAAAAAAAATGCTAAAGTAACAAAATTTAATGCAACTTATTTTAATAAATACAATAAAAAGATAACATAAAAAAGTATTTGTAATATTCACTTTTAAATAGTTGGAAGGTTCAAAATTATAATTTATTCATATTTCAATAATATACATATATAAATGTTTGACACGGTTTTCTAACTCAAAATTTTAAGATAATCAATTTGTGAATTTTTGTGTGTATATTGTGTCTAACTTGAATTATTATCAATACAAAAAATTTAGGACTAGTTATTAAATTTAATAATAACGACTACTAATGGAATGATAAGATTAAGATTAAGTTAAATGAAAATTCAAATTTAAAAATTGTACAATTTGAAACCTATTAATTTAAATGAGACGCCATTTCACCACCATTTGAAGCATGACAATGATATAAATATATCTTAAACCTTTCACATTAAATCATTTTCCATTTTCATATACATATATGTTATATTAACTTCAAAGCCAAGTAAGAACCAAAATCCTCTTAAGAAGTAAGTCATGAATTTGAAACTCTCATGTCCAAGTCATTGCCAATGAACCAATAGCTATCACGCTACATTGAGTGAACCAAAGGTACTTTTAGTTAATAATTATATTAAATTATTCTAAACAAAAATATTATAATTTATTTAAGAAATTGGTTTTTCATAACTTATTTTGTAGTCTTTAACATATATTTATTGTTTCTACCACAAATCTAATAGTTTTATATTGTTTAGAGAATAAGATTTACGACGATTTTAATACTCTTTCCTCTTTTCATTCTTTGAAACGTCTTTTAAAGATAAAATCATGATGAAGCACAAACTCTAAAATAGACAATGTAGAGATGTTTTGACTCTGACAATATATCTAAAATCGAAACGTTGAAACATTGATCTAATTCTATGTTTCATTATTAGAATATAATAGGACTCGATACATTTGGATTATTAGTGTTTAATTTATGTCATGAGATGAACTTCAAATTACTTGATTACTTATCACATAGTTCATTAAAGAATGTGTTTTTTAGTATCATTAATTAATATAAAACATATGATTTAATATGTTTTCTTTTTTCACCCTATTTCACTGCTTTATTTGTCAATCAATCA
>Ga0214543_1004174_pt1 | contig 27591 bp, 10 predicted proteins | sample CNSS2metaG_FD_160094 | JGI IMG/M metagenome (GOLD analysis project Ga0214543, IMG submission 160094) | Root nodule microbial communities from cowpea collected in UCLA plant growth center, Los Angeles, California, USA - CNSS2 | ecosystem: Host-associated > Plants > Roots > Nodule | place: USA... | reverse complement strand
GGAACCTGTTTTAAGACCAGGCCCACTCATGGCCCAAGCTGGGGCCCAAGCTAGAGCCCAAGTCAAGGCCCAGCCCATGAAATGGTCAAACGTCATTAATGTCTATAAATACACGTGGACCCCATCACTTAAAGGTACGCATTCATTAATTGCTGATTTGACTCTTTGAGAGCTTTGACTTACTTGAGCTTCGGAGATTCTTCTGCAGGTAACCCCTCCTGGGTTCAAGCCGACATCTATCGAATGGGAAGAGGCCAACTGAGGAGATAGCGGACTACATGGTAAGGTGACTCTTGTGTCTGACTTCTTGTTTGTTCTCTGCAGGAACATGGAGTATTATAACTAGGGTGACTATGGCTTTTTTTAGGTCAGAAGAATATTGGAACCAAACTGACTTCAGTAACATACAACTAAACAATAATGTATATTCCTATACGTTTATTTATTAAAATATAAAAATGTGTGCAGATTAAATAAGAAATAAAATTTGAGATTTTCAAGACATTAACTATGATGTAAATGAAGAAGTATAATTGGTCGTTATATCGATTAAGTTCGACACCATTTTATAAAATATCTAAAATAGTCTCTATTATAAATAAGAGAATTATAATTGGTTTGTCAATTAAAATATAAGTTTGTATCTAATATTAACTACCAAGATTTTAACTCTTTATTATTGTTGGTTCTAAATTAGTACTTTCTAGGCACTCTGCTTACCAATGAAGATTATAACAACAAAAAACTCTAATTACAAATTGTGTAGTTTTATACAACATGCAAATTCACTTTGTATTTGCTAGGCCCTCTAAGGAGATCCTATGGTAACTCAGGAATACCAATGAAGATTATATTTGATTCATCATAGAGTTTATAAGAAGAATATGAAATGACTTGCACGGATCTTCTTCAAAATTGAAGTATGATACAACAATAATATAGGAATCTATTATAGGAAAAGTCTAATACCATGTGTTTTTTTATTAAGCGCTAAAAAATAGCCAAATATTAAAATATAATCATACTTCATCTAGAATACGATGTTTTAGATAAACAATAGATCATATAAGACATAAGTATATTTAGTTTAATAAATTACACAAGACTATGCAGTACTAAGTTTACGTCTCAAACAATAAAATACATATAAGTTAACCTCACGCGTACAAAATGTAAAAATGTTTATTCTATCACTAGTGCAAATTTTTGATTTTAACTCGCCTTATATGTTTCAGTTATCCAAAAATCGAAGCATATAATAACGCAGGAGCATTTTTGCAATTCTAGCTAACTTTTATAGGTTCACAATACACCGGAAGCAAAAAAGGGTTTTATGTTTCGGTTATCTAAAAATCGGTGCCAAAAGCACTCATATACCATGGTTATAAAGACCCGAAGCCAAAAACTTCGCTAATATTTCAAAAATGCCACTAGCCGTTTCATGTTTGGCCTTGGTGGTAGAAGACCAGTGTCAAAAAGGGTTTTATGTCTCGGTTATAAATTGAATCGAGACCATAGAGTTTAATTAGGGTTCAAATCACAAACCATTTCCCTCTTCTTCTTCCCCGCTCCATTTCTCTTCTCTCTCGCTGCAACCTGCACCTCCATTTCTCTCTTCTCTCTCGCTGCAACCATGTTGCCACTGCTCCGGCCACCGTCGCCTCCGCTTTCCTGCACCTCTGTTTCTCTACAACGCCTCCTTCCCCGCTTTTCGGCCACCATCATTTCTCTAAGGTAAGTTGAAAACATGTTTTTTTTTTGTTTTCCGTTTTGTATGTATTTTTTTTTTCAATTTGGGTTATTGTTGAGTCACGAGAATTTAAGAGCATTGGGTCTAGAATGGTGTGGGGTGTTTTGAGTAGTTTTGTAAGAGCATTAAGTATGAATTTAAGAGCATTGGGTCTAAATTTTAGGGCATTGAGTCTGAATTTAAGAGCTTTGTAACAACACTACAATTCAATAGGTAATATATTTTGTTGAGGTTTTTGGTTGTTTTTTATTTTTTTGCTGTTATTTTTTACCTTCTCTTCTATTTTTTATTGTCTCTTGTAGCTCTCGAAAACATGGGTAGCGTTTCATTGCATCATCTTCCATTGTCATTTGTTGATCACGCTCCCAGGTTCCTAATTTAATATTTTTCTATGATTTTGTAGTTTGTTATGTATTAGTTTTATATTTTATATATGTGGTTATTTATTTGTTTAAATATGTTGTTTGATTTTCTTATAGTGTGAGTTAGCCCTAGTTTCCTGTTTGAGATTCAATATGAAAATTATGTATTGTCCTCGAGTTTTCATTTTGGAGAAGCTACATTATTTTTTAAATTAATATAAGGGGATACAATACTAATAATTTAAATGCATTGAATCTTGAATTGTTCGATTGGACAGTTTAAGAAGATTAATAACTTTCTAGTAGTTTATTAATGCATAACAATGAATTTATTTTCTTCTCATATGTCATTAGCAGTTACTTGTGGTTTCTCAAAGGGAGAACCTTGTGGTGTGGTTTTTCTCTTTGCACCGCCCTCCCCCCAACCATCTTAGACAAGTGATAGATTGGTAAGAACCTCAATGTCAATCATATGAATATTCTTTGTTATATAAAAGTATCCCAAATTATTCTCTTTATCATAGTTCAATTGTTGGATATAACATGTTGTCAGGGAGATCAACGACTAAGGCAAAATGTCTTGCATGGTGTTCCCTCCAGGTTTGATATTTCTATCCATATATTTATAATTGTTTGATTTGATTTTATTCCTTAATTAATTGTAATGTTGTTGATATAATGTAGTGTAATAGACAAACCGGCTCATATGAGTGTGATTACTATATAATGCAATGGATGACAACCATTGTGCGTGTTCGTATTACAACTAATTGGGACGTGATAATATATATTTGAATTAAAACGAATACTTTGCAATATTGTCTTTCTATATACTAAATTAAGTTAATGTCTTATTTTGCAGACATTCAAGAGTCCAACGCCAATTCCCACGAAGTCCATAAAGTTTGGTAGGATAACATGTGTTAAATTTATAATTTAGATGTACAATAATATTGATTAGGATATGTGATGAGTCATTATTTTTCCTTATTCTATTACCTTTTTGTGCCCATCTTGAGGGTTGTTTAGTGCTTAATTGTCTTTTGTTAGTGCATTTTCCTCGATTGGGTTTCATTGGGTCATTATTCCGAATCTTAAGTAATTTGGCATTTATTGGTCTAATTTTTGTTTCTTATTATTTTTAGGTATTTTTTGAAGCAAAATTTTGGAGCTTGGACATTAATCTTAAGATGAAGAGAGAGTTTCCACACTATTGTCATGTTTGCGCCATATCAGTCAGCCTATCCACATCATTGAGCCAACATTTTCAGCCCATAGTGGCATTTTTGTAATTCTATTTACCAAAATGACAATTTTGTAATTTTACAGCCTTGAGTGGCATTTTTGTAAATAGGAGTGGCAGAATTGAGGGGAGCACATGTTTTAGGTCATCTTCATTGGCAGCCACCATTGTCTCCCTCTTCTCCATTTTCACGTTTCTAAGCTTTGGTGGGGGACCATGGAGGTGTCTTATTTCGTTTTTCACGTTTTAACACTTCTTTTTTAGTGTTTTTATGCACATTTGACAGCACCCAATGTGGGTTTTACGTTTTGAACTCATTTGCTAGCTTGGGCCTCTCATTTTGTGAATTGTATTGACTTGGAACAAGACCCATGTATGGGGTTTTCGGTTTTTATATCACAACAGTCATTTTCATTCCATTAAAGCTTTAGAATTCTCTTTTGCTCTTGAATTTACGTTTGAATAATACCCAAGTTAAGGTTTGATGTTTTGTTTTAGTGAATTCTGTTTTGAAGTGTTTAATTACTCTACTTCCATGTCTTGTTAAATTTGTGTATTGACTCCTTGATGAAAAATGCAATGAAGCTTTGAAGTTGTGTTTGTTTTGTGAAATCTGCCATGTCTTTGTCTTGAATTCGGGGAATGCATGTGGTTCATCTGTTTGTGCTTAATTTACAGATTAATAGCATATGTTTGGGTTAGGTTATGTTCATGCTTAATGTGTGTAGCTTGACTAACACAAATTCATGGATGTGTTCATTGCTTGATTGCATAATGAAGCTGGATTGTAACTTTCACTTAATGGGTTATTATCTAGTGGATTGAGAGAAGGCATAAGTGTTACTTTGGTGGCCTATGATAAGTGAAATTGTGTTTGACTTAAGGACGTTAATACGTTTTTAATCATTGTTGCAGTTAATTTAATCTGTTGATTAGCATTGTAAATCTGTCACACCCTCCCTTTTTGTGTTGAACTACATGTGAAAAGCTCTTTGAGCGAAATGTTTGGTCACTAAGAGACGACTTTGGTTGAACTACTGAGTATGCTGCATTTTCATGTTTTATTTGGTCGGGTACGACCTCGATCAATATGTATTTGGATTGTCGATGATTTTCCAATTGTCTTTTAAATGTATTTGGATTGTGGATGTTTCATAAAATATTATGTTCTGGTCTGTGCTAGTTTCTGAAAAAAATATGCAAGTTTAAATTTGGGAATAACCATAAAACATAAAATGTATTTAAAAAAATAGTATATTTGGCCTTGGTTCTTACCATACCAAAGGCAAAAAAGTGATCTATGGCCTCGGTTCAGACCACAACCAAGGCCAAAAAGTCTTCGAATTTTAAAATTAATTAAAAAAATTGGTTATATGGCTTCGCTTCACACTAGAACCGAGGCAAAAAAAGTGTGTTTTGGCTTAGGTTCATACCCGAGGCCAAAAGTCATCTCCTTTTGGTCTCGCCCTAATATGTCTCAGTTCTGAAACCGGGGCAGAATATCAAAAATAATCGGGGCCAAAAGCCCTTACTACATTGGTGTATGTAGGAATGGCAAAAATACCCGTGCCCGTGGATATCTGTGGATAAAATCCGCGGCGGATAGTTAGTACCCGCGGGTATTTATTACCCGCGGTATTGGGTAGCGGGTATTTTAATACATGCTTATAATCGGGTCGGGTGCGGGTATCATACTATCCGTACTCGTGGGTACCCGTTACCCGCAAGAAAATTAAAATTAAAATTTAATTTATATTTTATTAAGTTAAATTTAATTAAAATTAAAATTTGCAGTATATTTTATTATGTCAAATTTAATTATAATTAAAATTTAATTATAATTAAAATTTAATTTAATTTAAATTTTATTTTTATAATTTTATATTAAACAATTTATAAAATATATATTTTTTAAATATTTGCGGCTATCGGGTATCTACAGGTACCCGTGGGTTTTAAAAATATCCGCGGGTATTTTTTAAGTGGATACTTGATGAATAAATAGGCGGGTAGCGGGCCGATTTTTTTTTGCGGATCGGGTTGCGGGTAGGCACTATCCGTACCCAACCCGACCCGTTGCCAACCCTAGGTGTATGTTGTAGAGAATGTCTACCCCTTTTGCCTATTGTTCAAAGGACAAGCCACATCATAATATTTTTTGAGTAAAGAGCTTTGTTTCACCAAATCCATAAGCAAAGTTGTAAGACCCAAGAAAATTTAACAAGTAATATGAATTAGACGAATAAATCAAGAAGTAGATGAGTCTAATAAGAAAAATATATATATTAAATGCTATGTATGCCATAAGACGATGAGGTAGATAAATATAGTTAACAAGTGTTGTAGATGCTTCATATCATATGATAAGTGAATTCACTCTCCAAACAAAAGACTTACATGAAAGATAGATGAGAGTCTGATGGTAGAACACTAGAAGAAAGGTGTAAATTGCTTGGATCAGACGCTAAGTGTTTTATACAGGACAAATGATGTGTGTAAAATACATATAGTAGATGATATGTGCATTTACACTGATTAGATGAGTAGAAGTTGTGAGTGTCAAAAGATGAGTATATGGAAGTAGTAGACACTGCATGAAAATGAACTGAGTAGATACATACATAAAAGAAGGATGAATCAATCTAGAAACTTTAAAATGGAAACATGGCAAGATGTATATAATGTTTAAACGGTGGTGGACCAGATTGTCAGAAATTGGAAAACAAGTACCAATAAGAAAGAGTAAACAAGCATAAAATGTAAAACTTGATTAGAAAATTAATTAAAGGATGTTTTACTTAAGCAATAATAGAGTCGGATTTTTAGTAAGCGAGGAACAGGTGTGTTGTTACAATGTGGCTCTTGAAGGTGCAATGGGGGGTGTTGTAGAATAGTATGTAGACATTTTGTAATTGTTTTGCATAAACATACAATTGCAAATAAAATAATATAAAAGAGTACGACAAAGAAGAAGACACACAAAGATTTATACTGGTTCACCTCTACCTAATGTAACACCCCAACTTTTTGCTTCCTAAAATCTATAATTAACACAAATTAAATAATTAGAATAAAACTTTATTCTTGTCTTATTTGAAGTCTCAATAAAAAAATATATTAGTTTACAAACTTAGACTCTGTTGAATAGGAAAACATTAGAATAAAATATTTTCTCAAATGTCTCCCGATATTGACCACCCTCCCTTGTGTTGTGCATCTTCCTCAATACTTGAATGATCATCTGTTCTTGTGATAAATCATGATCATCGCATGTGAAATCACTGTTAGGTCTATAGATGCAGAGGTTCACTAGGGAGATACAATACCAATGAGACCTGAGCCCAACCACATAAGGCATTGACACAACTCTCAACCCAAAACCTTAAGACGATGAGTTTATGGGTCTTCATCCTTATATAACGCTCATCTTCATCCTTATATAGCACTCTACTTTCTCATTTCTAGCCAATGTGGGACTTAGACTCATACTTGGATTCTTAACAACCACAACCACAAAATAGAACAAACAAAAACCTCAATTCTGAAAATAAACTCATTCAATGTTTAAAACGTATGACATTAGAAAAATATATAACTTTAGATACCAAATCACAACAATATCTTAGCACATAAAGTTCTCAATACAGAGACATCTGTTGATACGATCCTATCCAGGAAAAAGTATTATCGCTTCTGAATTTTAATCCTTAAGAGGTACAACAAAAATAAATCCAGGAATAATGGGAATAAGACAAAGATGAGGGATGTCATAATCTAGCAGATTGATAAGTCAAGTGAAGATTTACCACAAAGATATTAATTTTTAATAAAAATCAGAGTTCTAATCCAAGAATTAGGAGAATCCTCTATCAAAGAATGCAAATGCATATAATATGACTCCAAAGTGCTTACAGTAGCTTTTGGTATCTCTATTTATAAGCACATTAAGAAAACCTAGAAACCCTAAAAGAAAACCCAAGCCCAAAAACATAAAAATATAAAGTAATTTCTAAAAGAAACCTCAAAACCCAAAAACATAGAAACATAAATTAATTTTCTAAAAACTATTCTTTAAATGTGCTCATGATTTCCATGTTCTTTAAGTTTCCTCCTTCATGGAACATTATAAGCTTAAAGGATATGTGTTTTTATCTTTGACCTTGTCATAGATCCTTTTAATTTCAAATATTCTTCCTCAAGTTTTTGTTGTATATGTTTAAGAGATAGTCCTCCATGATACCCTTCTTATTGAAAATAATTTGTCCTCAAATTCGTACCACTTGAAATTTAGGGATAGTTCTCTATCATACCCTCAAATTTGTAAGTACTGAAATGTTTAGTTTAGCCAAGAAGGGGGGTTGAATTGGCTCTAACAAAATTTGTTTGCTTTTTGAAAACTCAAAACCTCTTTTTATTGAATCAAATTAACCACGAAATCAGAAAGGAGATATTGCAGGACTGTAAAATTTCAACTGATTAAAATAAAAAACAAAAAATTAATATGTTCATTCAATATGATTCAACAAATTAAAATATGAAATCAATTGGCTAATATTCTGGGAAATTATGCAGAAACGCAAAATGCACGCAACTCACTTAACCAACATGCTTTCATAATCAAGATACGTTCTAATCAATATATCCAACTTAGTTACACTACCAGATAACGTAAAAACTCATGCACACTTAACAAAGATTGATTTAAATTATTTTCTTGAGAATTAGATGATGAACAAGATAAAGGAAAGAAGATCACACAATTAATTTTATATTGGTTCACTCAATAACTAAGCTACATCCAGTTTATCAGGACAACCTGATGCTGATCATGCACTAAATCAATAGTTTTACACAATCCTTCCAAGATTACACTTTTGATTAATCAAAAACACCTTGGATCCCATAAGAGTCTTATCCCTAACACTGTAAGAATCCCACTTAGAGACCTGGAATCACACTAGGAACAACATAGAAGCACATGAACAACCAAACCTAATGAAGGCCCTCCCTAGCCAACCGAACATGTGTTCTTCAAGCTTCAACCAAGCAAAAAAGCTTCCAAGATAAACCAAAATCTTTAATCAACAGCTACAAGTGTGTGATTCAAAGAGAGAAAGAGTATTGCAATTTCGTATTACTATTTTTCGTGCTTAGAGATCTCAAATCATTACTCAATCCTTTGAAAACCAGCTTATATAGCTTGGTCATTCCGCTTGGCTTAAGTGGAATTAGTCGATTGAATAACAATTCAACTGATTGAATACATTCATACCAAAACTATATGCAACAACCTTTTAACCTATTAAAAACCTTTTTTAACTGATTAAAAAGGACACACCTAAAACAAAACGACATCTAACCTATGTCATATGGTCTACGAATACAATACAACATTCAAACTTCTTAATCTTCACGTCATTTCCAGATTCAACAAACCAGAAGCTTGATCATCAACAATTCTTCATCAATTCTTCATTAACCTCATATGATCCCATGCACTTGCTTCATCAAATCTATGTACCAAGGTCACTTGTGCTAACAAAATTCATATCACTTGAAAATTCCTTATCATTCTCCCCTATTTGGAGAGAATTCGACCCAAATTCTAGAAGATCCTACAGACAAACCCAAATTTAAATCAAAGACAAAAATCTAAAATAATAAAAAAAAGATAAATTCTACTAAAATGAGATTTTGATCTTGGAAGAGGCCAATCTCTTATTATCAAAGATTTTGGAGGTCTACCTACAGGGTTAAATACCCACCAACACAAATCATTAAACAAGTTTAAATTAAAGATGCAATGCTCAAAGAAAAATAAAAGAATATTGTGCAAACAAACAACCAAACTATATGCATGACTTTGATCACCCATAGGTTTGTTAGGATGGTTAAACAAGCTAATTCATGGGCATATATTTCCAAGCTTATGCCCTCCTTTTTTACCATCCTTTCTTCTTCCCATTGTTGATCCCATTGTTGCTTGATCAACAAGTCTTCCCATGGTATCCTTTCTTCTTCCCATTGTTGATGTCATTGCTCTTTGATGAATAATTCTTTCGTAGGTAATAAAATAATAAAAGGAAAGTTAGTACTTTTTTTCAACAACAATTCAAAATGCTCTTTTATTTCTTTCTCTTTTTCTTTATTTTCTTCCTCCTTGTTTTCTAGTTTTCAATGACAATTTAGAATGCCCTCTTATTTCTTTCTCTTTTCTTCCTCCTCTCTTTTTCTAGTCTCTTCTTCTTTTTCTCTCTTTTCTTTCTCCTTTCTTTCTTTTGCTTCTTTTTCTTTTCTTTTTTCTTTCACCTCTCATTCTCAAGTTTCTTTTTCTCTCTTTTCTTTCTCCTCTCTTTCTCAAGTTTCTTTTTCTTTTTTTTTTCTCTTAGTGATTGCTTCTCCTTTTGCTCTTGCCTTGATACTTTTAGCTTCTGTAATCTTTTCAATGTTCATTCTTCCTTCTTGGAAACTTGCATTCCAATTAAGACATTGATGAGTTTCATGCCCATAGCCTTCACATTTGGAACATCTTAGTGCACTTGTCCTTGGCAATGACATCCTCCTCAAAGGCCAAACTAGTATGAGGCATCTTTTGTAGTCTAGGTTCTATTATCTTTGGTTTCTGCTATCTTTGTTGAGACTCCCCATAACCGCCATTGTTCCCTTATATTTTGCAAAATTATAGTATTGTGTGTCATTCTTCTAGCACTTTCATAGTTTTTAACCAATGGATCTCTGTGAGGAGTAGGATAAGTAACTCATATGAAAAACCACTTCTAGAAGAATGCCTTTGCTGGCTCATGAGGATTGCTCATTATTGCTAGATCTTGTAAGAAAGGCTAGTAAAATAACAATAATATATTTAGAACCTCACCACTCTTCTAAGTGTTTTCACTCAAAAATTTCACTCGTGCTTCACACTTTATAGGCTTTTTCTTGAATGTACTCTCTTTCATTTTACCACTCAATTCCCTTTAGTGCTTGGCATATAACTCTGGTAGCTTAAGCAAAGAGTGAACAAATGATGTGAAAAATGTTGTGAGATCTAAATCTCGACTAAAAGGTCAAACAAAAATAAAACTCTAGACAAAACTTCAAGGAATTTTAAAAGACATAAAACAATAAAATTAAAAAATAATAGAACGACCAAAGAGAGTTAAAGGAGATAATGAGAAGACTCTAACGAAAAGACTGATTGCAATACAATATGTCAATAAACCTTAAATAAAATTGCAGCAAAAATTTGTGTTGAAATCTTTTTTTTTTCTATTAAATCCTTACTTTCCTTTTTTTTTTCTTTTTTTTCTTTCAATATATATTTGTTTCCTTTTAGCTTTGATCCACTATTTTTCTCTCTTTAATAGAATAAAGCCTATAAACATTTTGTAATCATTTTGCACAAACATACAATTGTGCACAGATAATACGAAGGAGTAAGGCAAAAGAAAAGGCACCTAAATATTTGTACTAGTTGATCTCCACTTAAGGCAACATATAGTCTCTTAAGAAACCCGCTTAATAAGTTCACAATCAACACCTTTAACTAGCCTAAGTATCAACCTCTTTAGTTTACAACAAGTATTTCCATATCCAAGTATCACGAATTTAACCCTTTCCAAGAAACATGAGTACAAACCTCTCCAGATTACAATGAGTTTAACCTCTCCAAGTATCATCTTTCAATCCCCCTTAAGAAAGAGAATGTTAAATCTAAAATACTTCAAGGCCAAGAAGGTATGAGGGTTGAATTGGACTTTTTTTAAAAAGTAGTCCATTAAAAATTATGAAAACTTTTGTTTCATCTTGATTGACCAAAGAATTAAAGAACATATTATTACTGAACACATGCATTTTAACCGATTAAAATAGGAAAATAATTGATAGAATTTCCGACAAATTAATGGTCAATTCACAAAACAAGTTGTAACAAACACACTCAATATATTTTATCAAAGATTGATTTTAAATGACAAATTAATTGATTATACATTTAATCACATTCAAGTTTGTCACACAATTCAACTTTATCACATTTCTTGAAACAAAGATGATGAAATTGCAAATTGATAAAAAGAAAAGATAACAATGCATAAGAAATTTTTATATTGGTTCACTCATAAGAGCTACATTCAATTCAAACAAAGCAATTTAAGTTTACCTTTCCAATTTATCAAGAAATTACAAGAATTCTTTTAGCTACAAATCCTTGAAAAACAAACATTTATAATCTTCTTGAACCACCTACGAAAAGAAACACACCTACAACAAGACACATTCTTGCACACCTAGACTCACACTAGATATTCCAAACAACACACAACACACATGATTAACAAAATCTAGATGATTCGCTCTCCCTAGCCAATTAAGAAATTTTCTTCCAAGATCAAGATGAAGATAAACATAGCTCAAACCACCATGAACAAGTTGTCACCGATTTAACAACTCTAACTAACTCTTTTATAAGTGTTTGATGATTTTTAAAAAAGAATTTTCCAAAGGTAAAGTCATACTTGTCAAAGAGCAAAGGTATGAATATATGTCTATGCTGACTGTTGTATAAAGTCGGTTAAAGATAATGGTCGATTGATTGATTTCACTTAACTTAGTGTAGTCAACTGATTATTAGTTATTTTAGTCGATTTGATACAGTAATCACATATCTATATGCAGAAGACATTCAACTTGATAAACACCCTTTTAAAAGATTAAATAACTTTTATACACAAGTTGAAACAAACTAAACTAAGCAAGGATAAGATACATAAATCTTCAATCTCCAAGGATTCATCAAATCTTCAAGATTGAGCTTCAACAGAGAACTCACAATCACAATGATCAATATAATATGTCACACAAAAGAGTTCAATCACCCTTACAGGTTATTACTTCACTTGGTGACGAATTTACAATAGGTTACACATAAATCAATACCACTCTATACATAATATTCTCACTTTTCTTTTCTTTTCAAGAATTGGTATGATAGTATTTCAACATTTTTTGTATTTCTCTGTTACTCTTCTTCTTATCTTCATCATCTAGGTCTTGGTACTTATAGTTGTGTTGTGTCAATTGATTGTTGATGCATATTCAATTGAGCATATCTTCAATATCTTTTTCTTTTTTCATCTGCAAGTTCTTGATATTACATTTAGAGTATATTGCTTCCTGTAAATTATGACTTTTTCCTTTTAAGATATTCAACAATTTGAATTTCAAATACAATGTGTTGTGGCTCCAATCTTCTTGAGATTCTCTTACAATCTTTAATTTGCATAGGCTTTCTCTTTCTTGTGGTTGGTTTGGAAATATATGGCAACATTCACAATCTTCAATCGAGAATGTTTCCTTTTTTATGATCAATAATCTTTGATATTTCTACATATTAAATCTTCAATAAAATCTTCAATAATAATATCTTCTAATATTGTTAAGCCTTGTTGTGGAATCTTCATAGCTTGGCAATATGTTAATTTATTGATTGATTTGATTATCAATTTCAACTTTCAAATTTCCTTGATCAATTCAGACTTGATCATCATATCACTTTGTGATTTGATATTTCCTTTTTGCATCATTTGAACTTTACTTGTCTAATGCTTGTCATCATTTAACTTGTTTAGTCATTCTTCCACTTAAGTCGTTTATAGAAAGTACTTGTTTAATAGGGATAGTCAACATTTAGCTTCATAAGTTAACTTTGACTTATCTAACATTAATACCCATATTGTACCTTTGTATGCTAGCGTGGAATCGTCTAATGCATTAAGTTCACTAGCCTACTCCTTGTAGAAGTCTAATGCCATGCCTTATCACGTTGACTTGTCTAGTCAATGATATTATCAATCGAGTTTAACTAAGTCTTGCACTATTGAATGCACCTAATGACTTGTGTTTTCTAACAACTTGTGACTCATCTTTTCAACACTTTTGATTGAGCTTCTTGAAGCTTCACATTCTTTGGGTTTGCTTTAGACTTCAACCTTCATCTGTCTAAGTGTTTATTTGTGCTTTTGCTATCCTATTACTTTAACTCATCGAATAAACATTCAACCTGATAAACACCCTTTTAAAAGATAGTTGAGGGTGAGAATGGGTGGGGGCTTGTAGGAGAAGGCCTCGTATAAAAATGGATAATGTTGAGGGACCGAAGAAGTTAACCCTATTAATTGAGGGCATCTAGTTTAGGCATGGTATGAAAAAGGATCATGTCTAGCAGACGATGCTTTGTAGAGCAAATAGTATCGTGGGAGAACTTCAGTGTTGAGGTGGGCTAAATACATGTAGTCTTCTGGAAGATGAGTCATTGTATTTGTGGGTGTTTGGTTTGATTGGTATGAATGATTAGGTTAATGAATGAAAGATGCTTTAGATTAATTATGTTTATTTTACCTAAATTTAAATTTTTATGGTTAACTTACCGTTTCATGTTGTGATCTTTTTTTCTTTTTATGTGTGTTATTGTTATGATCGTGTAACAATGTCACATGAGAGTAAATTTTAGGGTTAAAGGAAGCTCCCAACAATGAAGCAAGGAAGAAATCACAGTGTAAAGATAGTTGATGTATGACATTTACTTTTCATTTCTAGTAGAACATTCTTTTGTTGTAAATTCTATTTATAAATTTTACAATACAGAGAAATGAGAATGAAAATGGTTAAAATCCTTATGATATACAAAGAAGTTTTCATTTTGTTCCATATTCTTGTGTAACATCGTAAAGTTACTATAAATATTGACTATTAGACGATACAAGCAATTTATTTATTAGGCGCTCTCGGGATCAATAAAAGCAACGCATACTGCCAAGAAGAAGATAAGAACATCTAAATATTACTCAAAGGAAGAAAACAACATTTATTACTATATAGAGTGCATTAAATGCATCAATTAATATGAATCTTGTTAGACAAAGGAAAAGGCATTCAAAAGAGGTTAAGTTGCTCAATGGACAAAAACTATTCTACAATAACTACTTTGTTTTACAGTATATATAAAGTCTTTTAAGAAGAAGAAATCATAATTAGAGACAATCTGCACAATGCAAAAATGTTGTAAAAATTTTGGAGAAGCTTCAAGGAAGAACACTACTAATGTTCAATTCAACAAGTTAGAAAGAAGAGTCCTTAAATCTCAGATACATCAATAAAGGACTATCTTTGTTAGCTAGAAAAACTGTGATAACTGATCACATATTACTCAATCTCTACATCATAGACAAAAGTGGTTGTTTGGTAAATCATAGTTGGTTATTAGCCAGTAGTGGCTATTTTGAAAGAATACTTGGTTAAGTTAGAAGTGGGTTGTGAAAGAAGGCTTGCTTAAGCCAACAATGGCTTGTAGAAAGAATACTTGAATGTGGTCAACTATGAATGGCTAGGATCCAAAAGAATACTCATGTTAAACCAAAATTGGCTTGGTAAAAGAATACTCAAGGGGTAAGGCTACACCCCTAAAGACTACTCTCGTACTTTGTAGCATTAGCTTGCTTAGAGGAACTCAATTAGATGATTGACAACTATATGTATTTTTGTGTGGTTAAATGAACCAGTTTAAAAATGCATTGTGTATTCCTTATTCTCCTTGTTTCTTTATATTGCATCTTATTTCCATTAACTTACAAAGGAGAGTTTTATGAGAATTTGTAATCAAAGCGTCTCAAACAAGTAAATCAATCAAATGCTAAAGTTGTGTATGTTATACTTCATCAGAAGCTAATATCTCTAACTAGTCACTTGTTAAAAAAAAATCGTTTGAGTATCCATCATCAAATGATATTTGTGAAAAGTTTTAGAAAGAAACTAAAAACAAAATTTAACCCTCACTTTTTGTTTTTTCCTTATTTTCATTATTGGTATCAGAGCTTGACATATAAAGGTTTAAATGCATAACAACGACTAGAGAAAAAGATGCAACACAAAAAGTATGTCATAAATGATGGAAACTCAAGGTACATCTATCAACACCTCAAGTATTTTCAGTGGAAGATTCTCTCTAATGGAAGGACAACATGTGGTATTGGTTATGGCATATCATGACCAATCTAGATCAGTTAATTTATGCTTTTTAGATCTTTAAACTGAGAAAACCATAAAAGCAAGGAAGAAGTAAGAACAAGAGCAAAGAGAATGTGAAGCTTTATTAAAAATTACTACATTTGAATCTAAACAAAATAGGATAAAAGAGATGACTTTGAACACTTAAAGAATTGACCAACTCAAACATGGGATATCAACCTTTGTGCATTCAACTGCCAACTATGCTTGAAGGATCAATCAATTATGAATTAAAGTCTAGACTGATTCACTTGTTGCCAAAATTTCATGATTTAGGTGGAGAGGATCCCTATAACCATTTGATGGAATTTCTACGATATGCTCAACTATGAGACCAATTATTATTCCCGAAGAGTTTCTAAAATTGAAAGTATCCTCATTTTCCTTGTGACACAATCAAGCACTAGTTGTATTTACCGTAACATGCAACATCAGGCGTCACATTTCCTATATTATGTCTTAAGTTAATAATCTATTGAATTGCATTTAATAGATAATCTAATAACAAGAAATAGAATTTATCATCTAGTCACATATCATCTACCATATTGTCTTACATTCAGAGAAAACATTCTATGCATATAAAGATATTTACATTCCTCAAGATTGAGTTTTTACAAAAATGGAATTTACAACAACATAGAAATTTCGTCTAAAGGAGTATAAAGTTTGAAAGAAGAATAGAAGAATACAAAATTCCCTAATAATCTGTTTGGATAGAGTAATTGGAATACCTTACATTTCAATTTCTTATTTGGATAAAATAATTGAATTTCTCTAATGAGACAAAATTTCATTTTAATAATATTTATTTTAATATATAAATTTTGAAATTAAATTTAACAAATATAATTGTCAACATAAAATATTTAAATTTAGTCAAATTTCGATCGAGCCGACTTGACCAAATTCGACCAAATTTTGGCCGCCGTAAACTCATTCCAATTTGGCCAAATTTAGGTCGGAACCAATTCAATCAAATTCGGAAAAATTTTGGGTGGTGCTAACTCGACCAAATTTTCCAAATTTCGGTCAAACTCAACTCGGCCAAATTTGGACGAATTTAAGTGTGTCATCTTGGCCCGGCCTATCTGGGTTATCGCTTGTCTCAGCCTGTTGGGTTCATCAAGCAGGTCGCGCTCGTCTAGGTCATCGAGCCATCATGTCCGTCTGGGTTGTCAAGCCGGTCGCATCCATCTGGGTCGTCTGACCCACCTGGCTCGTCTTGGTCATTGAGTCTGTTCTCCAAATAAATGAATTACTCTTTTAAATTGCCTCATCCAAACAAACCATAAGACTAAGGCAAGATTTCCAATGATCTACGATTGTGCACCATCTCCTACATTATTGTCTGCTCCCGTGTCACACACATGATCATAACATGAATCACACAAAGATAACACATAGAGTAAACTAAAAAAATATAATGAGCATATAATATATAATAACATCTTTTTGATCAAACATGCACACTTGTCAATCACCAACATGCATTTCGACTTGATAATATGATCTACTTATATATATATATATATATATATATATATATATATATATATATATATATATATATATATCCACAATTGATTTTAGCTTCATGCCTTGGCTCTACACAACCACATGTCCCTTATTCTTCGTCTCATGCCCTGGCTCTAAGCACCCAATATCATCTAGCAAATCCACTCCTCATTTAACAACTTAACTACACTTAACTCTTTAAATACTTTTGAGAAAGTATCTTTCTCTTATTATTGATATCATTCACTAAATGAATCACACCTCAATTAAGTGCATCTAGCAAGTTGATTCATTTAGTGAAGGTATCATCTTACATTTCTTGAAATTGCTTTTCACTCAATGGATGGATAACTCATCTAGTGAGTGCAATCCTCTGATGAATACATAATGTATTAGGTACATCATCTGACAAGTCCTTCATCTACCGAGTACATTGTCTAATGAGTGCTTAGTCTACTAAGAACATCGTCTAACGAGTACTTTGTCTAGCAAGCACTTCGTCTTACGAGTACTCATTTAGAGAGTATTTGTCTACTCAATTCTTATAAAATGATGATTGTATCAGTTTGGTATTATTCGGTTCTACACATCTCAAATTTTAGAACAAATGTCATATACCATTAAAATTGTTTTAGACAAATTGTTCGAACCTAACACACTTATTCTATTGTCTAAAGCCTTTTATGCTCAATACCAGACAACTCTTAACTATGTTAACTGACTCATCAGGTTTATTTTGATATTCTTACTCATTTTCTCAAGTTCAAAGCTCCCTTTGTAAGACCCGTAGAATTTAATTAATTAATTAATTAATTAATAAATGAGGGTAGGGAGAGCCTTTATGACATTTAATTCTAACTTGTATGATGTGAAAAAGTATTAGCTCAAGTGGTTGATAGTACTTAATGGTTGATAGCCAAGACTTAAGAGGGGGAAATTGGTAAAAATGTGCAAAAACTAGTAGGAGTGATGTTAATGGTGTGGTGCCTAGCAGTAGATTTTAGACCGCCAGGCGATGGCCACAAAATAGGGGGTCCAGTGTGAGTCCCGCTAGGCGTTGAAGATGGTTCCGCCAGGCGGTTGTGATAGCGTTAGCGGGCTACTGGAACTAATGCGGCTGGCGGTGAGAGGAGTCCCACCAGGCGGTCGTTGAAGCTCTGTTGTTTTCTAAGGCGCTACGCGCCTGGCGATATGCGTCACCCGCCAGGCGGTTTGGAAGCTGGCAACACCTGGCGATACGTGTCCCTCGCCAAGCGATTATGCTGCTATAACGTTGCGTTGCTGGTTCTGTAGGCGTGATCTACAAGGCTTCTAGTGATGCTTCAAAGGTTGGATTGCTGGTGTTCCTTGAGTTAAGCTCGGAACGTATCCCTTGAGTTGTAGGTTGAGATTGGGGATTAAGCACGTGGTATTCCTTGAGTTGTGGCTCGGAATAGCATCTCTTTAGTTGTGACTCAGAATAGCATCTCTTCAGTTGTGGCTCGGGATGGCAATGAACACGAGGAACTCTTGAGGTATGGCTCAGGTTGGTGAGTGTTGCCGATGTGAGTGTGCTGGTTGTGACCAGTACGGATGGGTCCAGATAAATTGCCCTTTTCAGTTGATGATTGACGAGTTGGTGGTCTTGAGACGTTACAAACTATATTCGTATTTGGGAACTCCACCTAGCATTTTAGTGTGTGATCCGTAACAATGGTTTCCCGCACGTGCTCTATCGGCTGTGGTCGATAGGTGTGGCAGCCAGTCATCTTGAGGTAATCACTAGAAGATGTGGAACACAAATAACATGGTTGTGGCCATGTGATAAGAAATCCAAGGAGGAAATTCTTCTAGTGTGACTGTATGATAAATGTAAAAATATTGTATATGTGTATGCATTCTTTATATGCTTTATCTGTTAAGCTCACCCTATCTGCTTGTGTTTGGCGATGATCTTGTACGTGGTACACGTGAGCAAATGATGTTGATGCAGGTGGTTCTGGTGGAGCTTAGCCATGGAGAGGGGATAGCTAAGGAATTTTATGTTTTATTTTGATATGGTTTTGGAAATAATATGTAAAATTCGAGGAGACTAATTATATTGTTTTCGTTTCATAAACTATGGATTTTAGGTTATTATTGAACATTAATAAAAGTTTTAAATTTCCCGTGTTTTGCGAAATGAGGTATTATTAAATGCAGCGTGTTTATTATTTTTCTTTATTTTGATAAAAAATCAGTAATATCCTGACGGGATGTTACACCCTTCTTTTTCAAGCTCTATTTCTATCACCTTCCAGCTACTGACTTATACACAAAAAGAAATGTCAGATCAACTATATGAACATAATTACAAGGTCAGAGACTCATTTTGAACCCAAATGATTCATATGCAAGCATGATACGTGCATCACAAATCTGACTAAAAAAGAAAGGTTAAAATTGAACTTACTTAGTTTCAACTTCTACTTGGTTAAAAACATAACCTTTATCATGGCAACACTTAAATTGCTTAAGGTTCTTCAAATAGAGAGTATCTACACCAGATTCTAGAGAGAAGTTGATTCATACAAGTTGTATTTAGTGGCTAAGTGCTTTTTTACCTAGTATGTCGCTATGTATCTTATTGCGGTTCGTGTAGTGTATATTACACTAAGTGGTCACTTTAAGTTAGTGGCTTTTAGGTTAACGACCCTTTTGGGATAATGGCCAATTTAGCCACTATATCACATCAGTCCCCCTAGCCTCTGGCATGGTCTGCACGCTAAAGTGTTTCATATATCTTATGCGTTTGTGAATGTCAGTTTTGCAAAGAAAATTTTTCTTTCTTTGGTCCATCCCACTAGGGTATATTAGCCCCCTAGCCTCAAGGAGCTGAAGCAACATGGAGGTTATAAAATGGATGGGACAGGAAGACAAAAGGTCATATCAAGGGAATCGTAAAAGCACTTTGTTTAAAATGGCATTTATGGGTTTGTAGGATGAAATGATGGAAAATTTAGGTGGGAAAGTGTAAAAGTCGCGAGTTTATGTTATAAATAGGAACGTTGAGGTTAGAGGTTGTCACTTGGTCTTATTTTCACAAAGCTCCTTGAAGAGAGAAAAGTTGTGTTTGTGCTTCAGTCAAGATCTTCATTTTGACATATTACCTAGTGTCGACATCTTCACCTCAGTAAGGTATGTTTGATATTGATTCTATACTTGGTATGGGCAGTAGGAGTAGCAATCCAGTAGATGAGTAGTCTAGTGGGTCTGCTTTTGTGTGATGTCACCATGAGTTTTAGGGTTTATGAGTTTCCTTGAACCTCATTCATTCATTTTGTCTTCTCTCTCACATTTTTTAACACCATTGAGGAGCCACCATTTTATGCACTATTTTCTTCATTTTGGGCAGTACCCAACTTAGGGTTTAACATTTTGGTTTGATTATTCACATTTCTGATGTAGTATCTTTCCATGATCTATTCTCGTTCTATATTATTTTTGAACTTCATTTCCACGACTTACTAAATTATGTGTATTGACTTCTAAAGAAAATGCAATGAAGCTTTGAGGTCTTATTTCTGTTTGGTATTTTTGTTTTTGTTTTCTCTTCATCTTCAATCTATGTTGACTGGATAAAATTATTACATTTATGCTTAATTTACAAATTGGGTATTTGTTTTCTAGGTTGCGTTCATGCTTAAAGAATGTAGCTTGGAGTTATTAACATTATCACATATTCATGGATGTATGCATTGCTTAATTGCGTATTGAAACTTGTTTTTAACCTTCGTATATTTTGGTAATTTGTGAATTTGTATTCTGTTGAATTGCCACAACCCCCTATGTTATGTTTGGAACCTTTGAATGAAAATATTTGTCACTGGTGTAAGTAAAATAAGATGTTTCTTAACAAAGAAGGGGGGTCGAATTGACTATTTTTCAAAAAGTGTATTATTTTTGAAGGTTAACAAAACTTTACTCAAAATTCAATTGACCACAAACTCTAAGAGTGCATCAGTTCTGAAAAATACATTTTAATTGGTTGAAATATCAAAACAACATATTAAAATTTTAACACAAAATTATATAGTAAATGCACTAAAAATATACAAATAAAAAATTTGAATTATGTGATTATCAAGATTAGTCACACATTTCAAATACACAGAGTTAGCAACTTGATATGTGTAAAGCCCTGTTCTTTTTTTCTGCCTTACATAAAGGGCTGCCCCAAATCTGATGGGCCTAAGAACTGGCCCAAAGGTTAAAGCTGAACCCAGGCTGCCCTAACGCTCACACTTTCTTTCATTCTCAGATTCGTAGCCGTCTTCCTCTCCACTGTACCACTAGAGCTCTACTAGGGTTTGTTTCCCGCCTCGAACCAGTCCGCCCAAAAAGCTCAAGTAGTGATTTCTACTTCACGTAAGTGATTCTAAACCTACTGTATTTACTTCCTAAAGCTGTTCTTCGTATTTCACCGTTTAGAGTTCGAACTAATCTCATTTTTCCACTGTTCCGCTGTTCCGCCAGTTCTGCAAGTCGGTCACTCGAGTTGCTGTGCTCCGAGGTCCCGTGTCGAAGTTCTGTTAGCCCTATTTTCCAGGTACGAGAAGTTAGGGTTTCCAGTTTTGAGTTGTTTTGGCCTGTTCTTGAGTTGGTTGTTGATTGTATAGATTAATCCTTCGTTTTTATGCGTGAGAATACCTTGCATGATTGGTTGGTTTGAAAAACATGGCTGCTGTAGGTGAAATAGTGGTGAGACCTGTTAATCTCGCCCAAGCGAGCCAGTCTCGCCTAGGCGAGACAAACAGGGATTCGCCCAAACCAGTTTGCGCGAAAGGTCGCCCAGGCGACCCGCTCAAATTTTTGAGTGAGCGAACATCTTGCCCAAGCGAGAGGGGTCTCACCTAAGCGAGATCCTGCGTTGGTTTCTGGATGCTCTTTCGAGCCCTCACCTAGGCGAAGGGGGCTCGCCTGAGCGAGCTCGTCTCGCCTGGGCAAGACCTTTCAGCCTGAGCGAGGGGCTGGGCGAGGTAGTACGCTGTTTGGGTGCTTGTTTATTCTTGGATGATTGATATTGGTTTGAGTATGAATGTTATGATGAGAAACATGTATATAATGGAATATTATGTATGCTTGGCATGAATCATGAGTTGTAGATGATGGGTTTGGTATGAAAATTGGCATGTGAACTAAATGAGATGGGTATTATTAAAGTGGCATGATAATGAGATGAGTTGGGATGGATTGTGATGAGTTGGAATGAGTTGGATCTGGAACGTGAAAAGATTGGCTTTAAAGGTTGACATACTGGTTATATCCTTGCATGATGAATACTTTTTGACTGTGTAATCATATTTTGGTCTGTGTCAGCGCATAATTCCTTGGGGTCTCTAGGTGAGACTTTCAGGGTTGCGCTTCAGTGGTCGGGACGTAATTCCATGGCCCCTGTTAATGGGTGCCCATGGTGGTGCCCCATCTGTATAACTAGGTAAGGATTCAAGGTAAGGATTGCATCCTGACACTTTAAGGGGTCAGTTAGTCTCACTTAGAGCGGACTGACTCCTGTGGTGAGAGTAGTAGGAGGCCTGAAATTCATTAAGGGCTAACCTTGTGGTGAGGGAAATTGATTCATTGAAACACTTGTAACACATAGCTCAGGGGTGAGCAGCTCGGGGGTGAGCAGAGGTATCCACCACAAGTGCAAGCGTCCGTTGAATCTGACTAAGTTATATGTATCCGGATGAGTCGACTCGTGTCGTAGTGTATTGCTTGAACAGTCATAACATGCTTGGTTGATTTGAGTGAATGGATCGTGCAATTATATCTGATTTGATGGATGAAATCTCTTGTGCTCTAGCTTACCCTACTTTTGTTGTTGTGTGTTCTGCTGTGTGGTACTCTCTTTTGCGATGATCATCAACTTGTTGGTGTGAGCAGATGCGAGGAATTACATAATGATTGATTTTAAAGATCAAATAATTTTGATTACTTGACACAAACAACAAATTAAAAAATAGGATCAGTTACTAACAAATAGTGTATAGAAATATCAATTAACACAAGATTTTAAATTTGATCAACTTATCAGTCAAGAAAAATCTCATTTAATAACAGAAGTAATGTTGTACCAATTGATTATGCAAACACGTCAAAATTACAAAGAAAGATTGCTTGGATTGATTTTCTTGATGAATTTAATAAAAGTAAATCAAATCACACAGAATTTTTATATTAGTCCACTCCACTAAGCTACATCCAGTTAGTCAAGGCAACCTTAGCCTGATTGATGAAGCTCCAAGTGCATGGACTGATGCAGATTGAGAGCTTCTTGAGATGTGCAGGGCGGAAGCAACTTTGGAGGATGATTATATTCGGTGTGATGAAAAGATTATGTGGTGAAAACATCCTAGGAAGGTGAGGTCAATCCTAGAGGAAGGATGGCTAGAAGAGATCCTATGGAAGCTCTAGCCAAGAAGGAGAATTTATGGAGTAATCTCAACATCATAGCATATGAATCTCAAGAGTGATTTGTACAATGGTGGATGCCTCCTTTTATATGAGAAGAATGCTTCAAAGCTCGGCCAAAGAAAGGGAGGGAAAACTTGAAATTCAACACATGGTTTATAACTCCCTCTCCATGATTCACAAATCACAAACCATGTGACAAGTCACATTTACCATGTTTTGCACCATGTGCTACATATGCTAAATGTGAAGCATGCTATAAAGGAGCTCTCGGCCTAACTATTGAATTCGGCTTTAATTGATCCAATTCAATGCATTGATGATTTCCATGATCCATTTTCTTTATGCCGCCACTTATGTTGCTAAAAGCATGGCTTAATACATGGCCTAATTAAAATCTACACCACTACACTAATTAAAAGCCCATCAAATCTTGATGTCCTCCTTGGCCCAAGTGAAAAAGAGCTGAAGCCCATTAGGCCAATTAGTCTCAACATGCTCCCAACCTTGTTGTATTGTTCTCAACATGCTTCTAGTAATTAGACCTTTTGTGGAACCTGTGTCATCATTGACTTTCCACTATTTCAAAAGTTTTACAAAATCCTTACAAGATTACACTTTTGAAAATACACTATAGCACATCAAGGCTTTTGAATCACACAAGAAGCCCACATTGCACAAAAAGAACCACTCTTGCATATTTGGAATCAACCCAAACACACCATAGAGGCACAAGAAAGATCAAACCTCAATGGTGGCTCTCCCTAGCCTACCAAGAACCTTCTTCAATGCCTACACCAAGACCACTGACAACTCCAAGACTCTAAAGATGATCATGAATAGTTCCAACACTTAGATGTTTAGAGAGAATGAGATTTTTCAGAAGTATCAAAATTATTTCCCACACAAAATGAATCTTACTTCATTCTCACTGAATAATCAGACTATATAGTATGTCAAGTGACATATTGAACAAGTTGAAATCTATGCTCAATAGGTTGATTTCACTTTAAGTGAAATCAACTGATTGAATAGTATTTCAGTCGATCAAGTATGTTACTTGCAAAATTATAATAACAAGCTATTTAACCTATTAAAACCATTTTAAAAGATTGAATAATTGCAAAAAGAAAAACACAAGACTTCTATCCTAAGTCAAGTAGTCTTCAATTAAAGCTTCATTTTCAAGCTTTAAGACCTTGTATGTTAGTCAGTTTAAAGCATTGCTTCAAGCTTGATCAGATCACAAACCTTCATCAAATCTCAATCAATTCTTCAATCCTTCACGATGATCTTCAATCCTTCATCAAATCTATATGCACCAAATCCATTTATGCTAACAACTAGGAGACAACCTTGGGATTACTTCCTAAGTATTACAATTTAATCTGTTTATTTGTTTAGGTACAACATTGATCAACAAATGATGCTAGGAAAAGTGAAGACAAGTTTTTAGCCAACAAGGAAGGTCCTTTATGCATGCTCGAAGCCATGGACAGAGGAGCATACCAATTGGAGCACTTATCCAGAACACCTCTCTTGAGAACTTGGATTGCATCACATTTGAAATTCTATTACAGTTAAACATATTGTACTTAATAACGATGTACTCTTTCCTACCTCGATTGTTTTCTCTACAAAGGGTTTTTTACGGAGAAGACTTTAATGAGGCATCAGTTCAATGTAATAAGACTTTATCTACACATTTGTATTTTGGTATCTACACCAAACTTTAATTAATATTTGGGTAAGGAAGCTTTATCGTTCGAGATGATCAATGAGGCATCAGTTCAATGTAATAAGACTTTATCTACATATTTGTATTTTGGTATCTACACCAAACTTTAATTAATATTTGGGTAAGGAAGCTTTATCGTCCGAGATGATCCCTCCCATTTATTTTTTTGATTGGCTAAGGAAGTTTCATCGTTTGAGATGATCCCTCCCATTTACTTATTTTGATTAGGTAAGGAAGCTTCATCAGCCGAGATGGTTCCTCCCATTTATTTATTTTGATTGGGTAAGAAAGCTTCATCGTCCGAGATGATCCTTCCCATTTATCTATTGCTATTGGTAAAATATGTTTCGTCCATCAAAATGACTTTTTATTTACTTGGATTTTGTTGGATACAATAGTTATATTTAAATGCTTTACATTATATATATATACTCAAAGTAATACCGAATCAAAGTTAAAACACACTATTGTACCAAACTATGAACTTTCATTCATGTGTCATTTAGTTAATTCAAAATAGTCAAAACAGTGTTATAAGATGACTACAAAAAAGATAACAAAATATTGTTAAAGTTGGTATAGGGTCTTTGTACTTATCTGGAGGGGTGAAAGCTTCTTGGCAATTACTAGAGTGGGCTCGGCCTCGTTTGTAAGACCCATGAAATTAATTAATTAAATAATTAATTAATTAATAAATGCGAGTAAAAAGAGCCTTTATGGCATTAATTCTTGGTTGGTGTGATGTGGAAAAGTACTAGCTCAAATGGTTGAGAGTACTTTGATTGTGTGAAAGGACTTGGGTTCGAGTCCTATGTATGTCAATTATGTGTTGTTGTTTTATTATTAATTTTAATAATATGTATGAGTATGGAATTGATGATGTAAACTGTTTTTGATTGGAGGGTATCACCAAATGTGAATTGGCATAGTGGTTGTGCTTTGGCCTTATGAGTGGAAGGTCAGAGGTTCAAACCTTGGTGGGCAAAGAATAAGCTTTATTTTTGCTAACTATTAGTTGTGGTATGAATGTGAAGGGATAAAGAAAACCTAGCAGAAGGGTAACCATTAGGTGCTGAAAAATCACCCATAAGGGACAATGAATAGCCATTAAGCACAAAATTGAGGTTTTGGGTGTGTAAAATTGTTAAGTTTTTGGTCTGATTGTATGAGATTGATGATCTATTGCTAGAGAATTCGAGTTAAATTGTGGAGTGAATTCGGGGTGGGGTAATTGGGTACTGTTTTATTGAAAATTTCATGTGAATTGATGCCCATGATGGCTATTCTGTGTTGTGTATACTCTTATGGTATGAAAAGTGGGAGTGAGAGTCTCTATGGCGTTTGTACTATGTTGTTCTGTGAGTCTAAGGTTGTCAAATTGATTTGGTGTGTTTTGGGAGCGTATTTGGGTTCTCTGGTGCAGTGCTTGTGTGCGTAAAACAGTGTCAGAACCTGCAATTCTCGCTCAGGCGGATGGTACTCGCCTAGGTGAGACATGCAGGGACTCATATTCTTACCCTACTCGAGGTTCTCGCTTAGGCGAAGAGAATTGGGTTTTAGCGACGCAGACACTCGCTCAGGCGAGTGAGGTTCGCCTAAGCGAGATAGTGATGAAGTTGTGCGTGTTGAGCGCGACTTCTCGTCTAGGCGAGGGTGTGTGGGTTTTGAGCGAACTAGGATCTCGCCCAGGCGAGATGGACTCACCTAAGCGAGACGCCGTGGTCATGTGTGATGCTTTGTTTGTATTTTTAGCTCAGGCGAGTTTGAAATGGGTGTTTAGGTGAGAGATGATCTCGCCTAAGCGAGAGAACGTGGTGTGGTCACTGTTTGAAGCTCGCTCAGGCGAGGTGAGTTAGTCTAAGCAAGGCTGAGGGCTTAGCTTGGGCGAGCGTCCCTGGCTTAAGCGAGTTTATGCGAGTTACTGTACTTATACGTGATTTTGAGTGTGTTTTGGTTGTTTTATCTTAGGTATAGGATGTATATGCATGTGGTGTGATGTTTGGGTTTGAAGGACTAAGTCCAATAGGGATCTAGGATGTGCTAGATGGTTGGACACATGATGGGCATGGAACTTGTTGAGTTCCCGTCGGCTACTAATGGGCGAGGAGTCCTTAGTATGGTGATTGCATGTGTCGGGCGCACGATGGGCAAGAAACTGTTATGTTCCCGTCGGCTACTATTGGGCGAGGAGTTCATAGTATGGTGATTGCGTGCGTGCTAGGGTCCAAGTATGAGACTTGGATGTTTTACTACAGACGAAGAGTCTGTAGGACAGGACTATGAGCGGGATAGGCTCATAGGGTTGGACCACGAATGAGTTAGTTTCGTGGGAGCACAAGGAAGTCCCAAGACCTAGTACATGTATATGACTCATGAAGGATTATGAGGTCATGGTTGGGTTATTTAAACATTATGAGAAAGTTAGTTATGTTATTTTGGGTTGGGAAACATATTTATATTCATGTTTTGTTATATATATATATATATA
>Ga0214543_1004173_pt1 | contig 27593 bp, 14 predicted proteins | sample CNSS2metaG_FD_160094 | JGI IMG/M metagenome (GOLD analysis project Ga0214543, IMG submission 160094) | Root nodule microbial communities from cowpea collected in UCLA plant growth center, Los Angeles, California, USA - CNSS2 | ecosystem: Host-associated > Plants > Roots > Nodule | place: USA... | reverse complement strand
ATTTCAAAAATCATTAAAAAAAAAAAAAAGATAACTCTAAAAATTAAGCATAAAGAATTTGAAAACATGAAAAAGAAAATATCAAAGGAGAAATAAAAATCAGAAAAATTAAGATATAATTTAAATAAAATAAAAAATTAGAAAAGAAAAAAATGTTAACCAAAGTTTTAGAGGTACAACTATATCATATATAGATAGACATATAAGAAATGAATTCATTATTATATGTAAGCAAGGTACGATTATATACTAATATAACTTTTAATAAATATTACCCTGTTAATACTCTTTTTAATAAAAAGGTAAATATTTAATCAAACTATTAAATTATAATTGTATGATCATGATTATATTCATATAGTTTTTCTTTATACTTATTCATATAATGTTTCAAAAAATTAAACATCAGAGACCCAGACAAAAGCATAATGTTATTCACATTGGAGAAGTTCTCCTCATCCCTCCATAAAAAAAGGAAAACAAATAAAAAGATAACTTCACATGTTGCAAACTAATAACGTATCTACGAGTTAATCTTATGTACAAGGCACTCGGATATACAGTTCACGAAGAACCTAGAATGAAAGTATTAACGAATCAAATATTGTCAAGTTCATCTATGTCTTCCCGCACCAGCTGTACCCTCAGCATTTTCTGTTAATTCATTTCCCAAGCCTGCAAGGGAAAGCTCTGTCATTACAGTTTCCTTGTATCTGATTTGAAACTTGGAAGACAATGTATAAATCTACATACACGATGCATTGATGACAAAGTAAAAATGCAGCTTTGAACTCTAAAAAGTCACCTGAATTTGTCCAGCTGAAGTTCCAATTACCAAAACTTCTTCATTGCTGTCTAGAGCCATACAATTGACCCTACAATTGGTACCCATTTGCAAGGTGTCAACTTTACTGCTTTTCTTCTTATCCCAAATTTCTACAGTACCTCCTTTGCACCCCAAATAAATCAATCCTGAGCTCACTGCCATTGTCCGAACTTCAGATCCAGTTTGCAGTGATCCAACCATATTGTAACTGGAACTGTTCCATATCTTGACATTTATATATGCATCAGTTAGCTAACTATGATAATGGTATATCATCTTTAAAATTAACACCAAGTAGCTCATACATTTTCTGCCCTTCGGAATTCAAAATATCAATTTTAACTATTTTTTGCCTTTCTATGTACTGCTAAATCAAACGAGTCTAAGATACCTTTATAGAAGATCCATCAAAGGAAGAACCAGCTGCGTATATAAGTTCACCATGAATTTGAATTGCATGAATAGGATTTGCTTTCGCTAGTAATCTTTTATAACCACTTTGAATAGTGTTGACTGTTCCAGTTCCCAAATGTATCTCCTGAAATATCACGTGATCAATATTATTGCAACAATGTTGATATAGCATCCATTAGACTGTCTCACACTTAAAAAACTCTATACCTGAACACTACTGTCATGGCATCCACAATATAACTTCCCATTAACATGAGCCAAACACTTCACATATTTGCTAGAATTTAACAGCTTTGACTCTCCACTCAGTGACTGAACCTGATGAGCAAGCCAATTCAGTAGAAACCAATGTTGGGGATTTTGTTTTCAATTACATAATCAGTCACATGGGAATAAAATAAAGTAAACGGTCAGAGTATAGAGCACAATGTTTGATACTACGGTTGAGTGTGACACAGAGGCATTAATAATAAGGAGACTAGTGTTATTTTACACTCTAGATTGTATAAAAGAAGTGATCAGACTCTCTCAGCACCATTCAAAGAAGAACATGTATTCATAGTTTAAGAGTACCTTGATACCAGTCCCCTGCGGAACGAAACAAGCTAAGCTATTGGTTACAATTAAATTATGAATCTGGTCCTTCATATCATACACCTGTACACAATGTATTGCTGACTTTCCAATAGACCAGACCTGTTATTTTGTGAAACAAAACCTTCGTTAGCAGACGGCTTGACCTTGAAGTTAGAGTAACTACCTAAAATTTTACCTTTGACGTTCGGTCAAGTGAACCACTATATAGTGTGTCACCAGATTCTGAAATCACCAAGTTTGTCACTGCTTTAGTATGTTCTTGAATTTCTTGCAACAGATGGAATGAATTATTCTTTAATGTCCAGACCTTCAGAAGTTACAGAGTATTTTGCAGTCAGTTCAAACTACAGTAAGGTTGCAATTTGCAACCAATACAGCAACGTATTTAGCAATGATCAAGCATGAGTTAGTATCTATAGATCTATTCATTCTTTCAAGCATGTAGCAGAGAACACCACATAAAGTCCACTCCATTATTCTGTACATTTATCTACATTTATACGTATTTAGGATTGATAGATCAATTATGTAATGATTTATTTTCTAGACATCTAAGAAACAAATATTGTTTTTTACAGAAGAAGACATTTATATAAACTGCAACAGCCTTAGGAAATATTTTTCTTTTGACACTTAAAATCATTATTCATTAGAATTTACAGAGTATGTAAAATTTTAATCCGATTACCTTAATCGTGCCATCTGTATGACCCGAAAATATTTTATCCTTAAAGCATGTGACAGACACCACCTCTCCATTTTCGCTGCAGTCTTCTTTTATGAGCTCTTTATGTATCCAATTGTCCTGTTCCAATGGAGAAATTTAAATGATCCACAATGCCTGATGCCTATTCTAGAAAATGGGTTAAGAATACAAGAACTTACCGCTTTAGATTCATTTTCTTCAACCAGAGATTTTAGCATTTTAGGTGCTAAGGGACAGGATCTCTTAAGCTCTCTCAATCCTCTTAAGATATCCTTAGTGTAGGAAGTTAGATCACCTAAGCCTTCTGAAATTCACAATATAACGTATCATCACCCTTTTTCTATTTTGCATAGCAATGACTTGGAGGAATTTGAAAACATAAATATATGAAAGCCTCGCATATTCATCTAGAAGGAAACTAGTTTGAACTTTTTCATTCCCAATAATAGAATAATACAGATAATATCTGATATAAATCAACGCTGAATTCTGTATTTTTAGTGGCTTGTCATGCTTCGAGGAACTTCTTATCAGCGCTTATTCTTATTCCTTCTTTTTTAGACAGGATTATTGCTACCAGATTTTGAAATGATGATTGTAAGCTGTGAGTTCTAATTAATGGCTTTGTGAACCTCACCAGGGAAATGAAGAAAGCTATTGAGAGCAATCATAGAAAGGATTCTGTCTTCCACATCCCGGGCAGAATTTAATTTAGCTATGAACTGCTTCAGCAAGCAAGCACGAGCTGCTACTTGTATGCCTGTATCCGGTAGAATGGTCAGCATGTACGTGAGCCAGGTAGCTGATATAAAGCATGCTGATCGTAGTTCTGAATTTTGGCTCTTCATGCCATCAGCCAAAGCCTCAAAAATAGTGCCGAATTCATGGCTAACTAGAACGTATGCAATTCTTCTTTCCCAATCATCAGCTGCCTTCTCGTCTTCCTGTCGATGCCAAACAAAAAATTAGGCATCAGAAAAAATATTGGCTAGGAGAAAGCTCAAAGTCAAAATAGAAGAAATGTTTCGAAGGACTTTACAGGAGTTATCTCAATTTCTGGACTGGAATTGCTAATCTGATGGCCCACCAGTACAAGACTTCTGGAACTTTTGTCAATACCTGCACGTTTAAGGAGGACTTCTCTGGTTAGAGGGTTTCCGAAGAAGTCGAAACTCCCTTGCAGTGACATGATTGTATCTGCAGCTGCTAATTGGGTAACGGGAAAATCTGTGTTTCTCAGGCATGCAATAAGAGTATCCATAGCCTCTTCACGGTATATGCTCATTTTTCTTGGCTCAACCTAAAAATAGCACGGTGAAAGTTAAGCCCCTATTACTTGTAAAACAGCATTTTATCATGGCAGAAAAAAAAAAAGATAACGTAAGAAGAGATACAACTAGTTCTTATATTCAAGATATAGGGAGCGTCAAAGATTCACACCAGAAGATCGAGTTGGAGTAAGAGGCCAGCCATAACTGGACAATGATCGTGAGGAGCAGCCTTCAAATAAATAAGAAGAGTATGCATTGTGCTAAATGGTCCTTCTTCCTTTATAATATGGAGAATTTGTTCAGTGAATGTCCTCCTGAAGGGAATCCCAGAAGAAGCTATCAGACAAACTAAAAGGTAGATTAATTAATTAGTTAGTGTAATTATAAATACAAAATTTGTATACCTGTTTAATTTGACCAGCTCAGCAAAAAACTGAATAATCTTAAAACGCTCTCCATCATCTGCACCGATTAAGGTTTCCATAAGTGGTGACAACTCTGCTTTATCAACAATGTTCGTCCTGCAAGTCCCATCTTCTTCCATGCATCTCAATAAGATCTCTACTGCAGCAATCCTCTCCTTTGCCAAGTCAGCTCCAAAACTGCTGACAATAGTTCCAATTGCATTTTCAGAGAAAAGGGTATTGACAACCGATGATGCAATTATCTCTTCACTGCTTCCAGTTATCCTAGCAAGTAAAAGCACTACAGCTGTTTTTGGCTTCAAACACATCGTAACCAATTCTTCCTCTTTCGTATTCAAAACCATTATGAGAGACTCCACTATGGCCATCTCCGCAAGACTCGTGATGGGAGGGTTTAGTAGATACAACAACACAACAGCCTCTGTCAACCCGTTCTTGAAAAGAGCCATTATACATTCTACATCAGTCTTCACACGGGTGAGAGTCTCGATAACAGCGTTGTCGCTTGACCCCATCTCGGCTAGAAGGAAAACTGCTGCTTGTAGCACCTGGGGCTCCACAGAATTGAAAAGGATCTCCATAAATCCATTGATTATCGCAGGTTTTGCCAACATTCTATGGATATCCACTCCAAGATTCACTCCTCTCCAGAACTTCTCAACTTGAAGCACGGCCATTTCCGATTCCTTGAGAACCTCTGACATGTACAGATTATTGATGGCACAGCGTAACTCACTCATCATCCCATCAACTGTGGCTTGGGTTATAACGCTATTAGGAGAAGTTGAAACGGTTGTTGACTGCACAACTGCCTCAGTATCTTCGTATGGACTCTCATACGGCGGTTGGACCAAATGGGGGTTGCGATCTTTCCAGCTTGCAATTAGTCGTTTGAGCACATAATTTGTTTTGGGCAGCTGAGTGTTTTGCAGCTTCTGGCGAGTGATGGGACAGGTAAAGTTCCCTCTGTTGAACCATTCCTCGATAGCTTTACGTTCATACGTTTGACCAGTCTCAAGAGTCACTGGATCATCAAATATGTGACTAGTTATTGGACAGACAAAGTCCTTGGGAGGTGCATGTTTCCCAATTCCATTAAGCGTGTTATCGAAGTCGGCCATAGGATAATCTGGTGAACTACAAATAGGAATAATCCAAGTTAAAGAAAACGCAGCACACCACGAGATAATGAAGAATAATGGTGGTTGTTAAATATTGACGTACCCACTAGATTGTTTGAAGACGGTTTGCATTTGTTCTTGAATTTGGCTTTGTCGAGGCTCCAACAATGCGATACTTTTGTCCTTTTCCTACAGGACACAGCTTTATCATCATTTAGCGTTTCAAGAACAAAAACAACTGTCATAGAAAATTCAGTCCTCCTTGGAATATTTTCTCGACACCCTCTCTCGGTAGCATCAATTACGTACCTCATTTTCTGCCTCGGAATCTGAAGAAGAACTAACCAAACTCTCATCTGAAAAAAAATCGGCGTCAGCGGTTGAGTTTAAATAGACTGGTGTTGTCCAAGCTTTTGAAGGATTTTTGGGTTTGACAATTCTGGAAAAGACTCTTTGAGGATAAAATGGTTCCTGGGAAGATCTTCTGCTGGAACTGGGGCTCAAAAATTCAACAGATGCTTCCCTTTCCCTTTCGGACCATATTGGCTGCAGCAAATCATAGGAAAAAAAGAAGTGTGACAGAATGATTATGAAATGAAAGTGCAAGTATTCTGGAGATCATCTCTTATTATTTTCTCTTTACTTTATTATACGTATATTTCTTAATTATATATTCTTTTATTTTAAATTAAAATTTAACAATTTATCAAAATACGTTTTCAACAATTAAAAATAAATTAAATCATAATTTTAGATACAATTTATCTATTTAAAATATTCACTTATAATAATAAATTTTAGTTATATAAAAAAATATGTATCCTATGTATTACTCGCTAAAATACCAGTTATAAGAAAAATAGAATTATTTTCGTAAAATCACCTTCGAAATAGAATTATTAAAACGTATTTTTTAAGACAACAATTTGAGAAAATGGAAAATAATTAATGCAATCGCATTCCTGTCACATGTTAGTAGACATTTAGAAAAAGAAAGAAAAAAAATGATAAATAATTTAAATTGGTGTATGCATTATTGAGCAAGTATCTTTATATAGTTAACATCAAACATGAAAATTATGAAAAATTTGGACAAAATTTCAGAATGATATTAAGAGAACAACAAATCATATCTAAGCTTGCTGATATTAAAGAATCACATGTAAGCTAAGCTAGAGAGGAAAAATCGTAATCCAGTTAATTAAAAAAAGTTTAATGATCATCATAAAATAATTTGATACATGTAATGGATATAATTAATTTGAGAATTGTTTCAAACTGTCTGTATAATTCATTTATTTATAAATAAAAATCTAAAATTAAAATCGAAGTAACCTGCATGTGAGTAAGATAATAAGGTTTGCCCTTAATCCTTAGATAACAAAAGCAATTGATTTGAAAAGAGTAACGAATTGGTGAAAAGTAGATATACAACATTACATTATACCGTCCGTTCTCTAAGAGATTCGTTCGCGTTATCTCCTCCGTTATGTTCTCCCTGCCGCCACCTTCAGCACCGCTCTTCATTATCAACGACGGTGGACTAATCCCCGCGTCACTGTTCTCGTTCACCAAAACCTCTTTGAAATACTCTGCGAGAACCCTACAGTTCTCGTCGAGGACCTCTTCGTACTCTCTCTCCACCTCCCGGAGCATTGCGGCCTGCTCCTCGCTCATCTTCGACAGCACCTTAGCGCAAGGCAGCACCACCGAGTACTCCTCAGAAACTGAATAATAATCATTTTCACGTATGGAGGTTGAGGGAGTGGAGGAGAGAATATTCGTCCTCTGCTCATCGAACCAGCGGAAGACAGGGAAGAGGTGTGGAGAGAAGAGGCGCTCGTAGAGTGCAGGAGCGATTTCCGATCTAACGAGTGAAGCGTTTTTGTTGCTGTTGTTGTTGGAGTGAAAGATTCGGAGGAGGCTGGTGGCGGATTCAGTTGGACGGTTACGGAGGGCGTGGGCGAGCGAGAGGAGTAGCGAGGAGAGAGCGAAGTCAGGGAGAGGGAGGAGGAGCTTCTCCACGAGAGAGAGTGAGGAGGTGCGCAGGGCGGGGCTGGAGAAGGATATCGCGCTTTCTAGAGTGTCTGCGGCGAGTTTGAGGTGCTTTTGGTCGGAGATCGGAGTGTGACGGAGAAGAGTAGCGATGAGACGGCGCCGGAGTTCGGATTGCGAGAGGACGGAGGAGGTGAATGCGGCGGTGTGGCGGAGGATCTGAGATCGAGTGGTGACCGTTACGGTGGTCATGGCGGTGGGACAGTTAGTGAAAGTTTGGTGCGTTTAGGGGTACAGGAATATGACGTTAACGGAAATAGCAGTTAACGGTTTTGATTCAATTTGCCGGAATGGGAAGTCTGGGGCGGCACCTTTTGAAATGACCCATAAGTCCCTTGGTTTGGTCTCAGGCACTTACTTTGACAATAAGTAAACAAAAATAATAGGTAGATAGATAGAGTTGAGAAATGTAAATAATAAATTCACAGCATAGTGAAGAATGGCTCATACTTTATTACGTTAAAGTAAATATTTTATATGCTAATGTTATATTCACCTCATAATCTATGTTTTGTCTTTAATTTCTTTGAACTTCGTCGTTTAATTGGTGATGATAATTGTAGTGAGATATATAATCCTTTTATTATTACCGTCAAAACTATATTCAGATGTTGTGAAAGGACAGAGATACCTTAATTGGTGTACAGTAATACACCTTAGTTTGTCGTTTGTATAATTTTGGTTGTAATCACAAATTAATAATTTACAGTTTAAGAATTTTTAAATTAGAAAGAGAAACGATGCAATTAGAGAGAGAGGGTGAAGTTAAAGATGGCAACATCGGCCACAGCTGTAGGGTCATTTTGGTAACTGTATCCACTTCGAAATGTGGCGGCAAAACATGAACAAGGTGTGGGACCAGTTTTGCCGCCCAGCCGGCTCCGTTTGACCGTTAATCTTTGTGTATATATTATTTTCCTTCTTAACTCAATCACGCTTCTTTTCTAATTCTTAATTCTTAACAATACTTCCAAATTATTTAAATTAATATTTGTTTTTCTTCGCGTAAATTCCACTTGCTTACTGATTCACCACCACAGAATATTATTATCATATCAAAATGTTAGCTATGTCTTGCTAATTTTATTCTTTCAAAATTTTGGTCCTTTTTTAAAGTATCGATTACTTTCATCACTTTGTACAATTTAGGATTCAAAAACTTTTTGTGACACGTGATTTTATGCATTTGATTTTTTTTTTCAGCCCATTGCTTCATTCATAGTTGAAAAAATGGGCCTTGATAACAAGAGCATAACGTAGGCAGTAAGACCAAGATCACAACCCATTTTTGAATCATAGGGCGGATTTGTTTTTTTTTTTTTAACATCTAACTTGTTCACTGTGACTAATGTTTTGTTTGACACATTACAAATGAATGTAAGAGTGAAAAAAGGGGCTGGAAAAGAAAGTGGAAAAAGGTTATTTGATTACAAATAAATGCTTGAAAATAAAACTGTTTTATCATTATCATGATAAAAAAAAGTAACTTATCTTTATAGAAATTAGTCTCAGTGAACTTATCTTAACTTATCTAAGTTATATTTATATATAAATTTCCTCTCTCGATGAAAGTGTTAATGAGATTTCAGTTTTAATTATTTGGTTCTAAAATCCAATTTCTTCAATTATATATTTTTAGTTTATTTTCAAATTAGATATTTGATAAATATGTATTTTTGTTTTACCTTTTTAGTGACTGAAATTAACAACATCTTAGACATTCAAGAATTGCATTTAGTATTTTATTCCAGATTAAAAATAATAATAAGGAAACTGTATGTGGGCCAAGCTTTTTGCTTGGAATTTTATCAGATTGGCCTTGTAATATTTTTGTCACCGAGGAGAGAAAAAATGCACTACAAAAACCCGGAATTGGACATTGATTTCAATTTATTATTTTTCCTTTTTTTAGTTTTATAAAAAGCGAATTACGTAAATGTTATTGTGAAATTTGAAGTTTTAAGTGATTTTGTTTTGTTGTTGAATATTTTCATTACCTTCTCTACAGTTATGATCAGTTTTATAAAATAAAATAAAAAATTGGAAGAATAATATTTATCAACAAATTTTATAATTCATACTCGCCACTTTTTATTGAAAATTTGTATACAGGAATGTGTTCATTTTCAATCCACATATTATGTGATACTAACGAAGAAACAAAGATTTTGTTTTTTATGATTTTTTAATGTTGCAAGATAGATGATATACTGATGGAAACAAAGGGGAACAAGTTATCATTATATATATTATCACAGTTTGGAAAAATTCTGCCCATAATTTCAAACATAAATATCACCGGAATTGAGCAAGTTTTCAGTTTCCTTCGAAATTATTATTTGTTTGAATTGAGAATGAGAAGATAAAATACAAAGAAAATAAATATTTGTTTAATTGATAGAATTAAATAAATAAAATATTTTCGTTTATATTTGGATAAACGAAAAAAATGTATAAATGATTTTTTTTTCTCTATTTTCTTATTTCTACGGATGTTATTTCTCCTCATTTTTCTTTTTTATTTCCTTCTTTTCTAATAATACCCTTTTTTTTTCAAACAAGCTAGGATTTGTTTGAGGTTTCTTTTTATCATTTATATGTTAATTCATTGTCTTCACAGAATAAATAGAAATGAAAATAAGTTACGTCACTCGTCAGGACGAACAATCTAGACATTAAAAAACATTTAAAATAGTTAAAAAAAAAAGTCATATTAATTGTAGGTTATTTAAAAAGTCTTTTAGAAATAATGGAGTCTGTTTAAGAAAATATAAATTATAAGTTCTATTAGCACTATTGTCATATATTAAGTTTATTACATGATACTAAAATTCTATATTTGTTTTTTAAGTAAGCTAATAAAATAAAGTCTTGACTTTCAAATACAAAAGATCAAGTATTAAAACAAAATCTAAGGCAGGTAAAGTTTTTTTTTTTTTCTTATTAAGAGTTTTATATTTGAAAGTTACTCTAAATACAACGTTTTTATTACAATGTTTCAGAAATTTGTATATGTTCTGCAATGAAGTAACACGCGGGATGCCCTAGCCAATCTAGGGTTATTTATTCTGCTACACATCCTGTGATTGATACATACATATATATATATATACATATATATATATATATACATATATACATATATATATATATATATATATATACATATATATATATATATATATATATATATATATATATATATATATATATATATATATATATATATATATATATATATATTAACAACACAATTTATCACAAGAATTTAGTGTTTTACATCTAATCTCAACAAATAGAAATTGCTTCCCATGGTGGAGAACCTAGTGTTTTACAAAATTGAAGAATAAAAAAGAAATTGAAACCATAAAGTAGAAGAAATCTCTCTCCCAAGGTTCTTAATAACTGCTTCTTGCTCTACTTGTGTCACTCATTCGTATCTTTGCCTCCAATTTTGCAGTCCATCATCCTCTCCAACCCAAAAGGGGCAAAACCTCCATGGATGAAGAAAGAGACCTAAGAAAGAGAATGGATAGTTTTCCAACACCCATAACAGCCTCCAAGAGTCTCTCCCAAGCACCCATAATGTTTTTATTCATGCAAAATGATGAAAGTCCCCAAACTCTTGTAGAAACATGGTTAAATAACCATATTTGCGTATCAGGATAGATATTCTTGCCCAATGAGATTTAAAAATCCATGCTCTCTGACTTTTAATTCACTGAGTGATTCATATTTTAATGCAACGACTTGAATACTACAAGTTTGAGTTGTCATTTTCGCCTAGCGAGGCACCAACTTGCCCAGAAAGTCAACCTGGCGTCCCAACAATAGTATTTTGGCCTTCTGGAAGTGATCCATTGTAGTTTATACTTATAGTTGAGTCATTTCTCCATGTTTGCAGCGTTGGGAGTGATTATAGTGCTTTTCGATGCGGCATTTGACTAAAAATCATTCTTTCTTGTTCACTCATGCTTTCTTGTGTTTCAACTTATTTTTCTCCACCAGAATTGTTTCCTATTCACTTATTTCACACATTTCAAGAGAGACTAGAGCTAAAACAACCATAAACTAACTAAAACACAAGAAAACACAAAAACCCACTAAACTTTAGGATAAAACAAAACAAAAACAAGGAAGAGTTGATTTTATTCACTAAAACAAAGAGACCAAAGTAGGTAAAAATCAATGTTATGAGGAACTCAATAAAAAATTTTCAAATTTATGATGAACTTAAAACTTAGGTTAAATTATTCTTTTGGTCCTTGTATTTGTCAAGTAGTGTCAATTTGGTCAAGTTTTTTTTCTGTCTCAATTTGGTCATTATTTTTTTAAAAATGATTCAATTTGGTCTTCATTGTTAGTTTGATCAAACAGTGTTAAAGTCAACACCACATGTCAATTTCTATTTTATTTTATTTTATTTTTTACACGTGTCACTTAACGGTTGTGTCACGTGTCAAAATAATTCAATTTGGTCCATATATTTGTTTTTAGTTTCAATTTAGTCCAAATTTTCTTAAAAATGAAACAATGTTGTCCCTTCTTAAATTGAGACTCAATTTACCTTTTGTATAAATCTTATGATGATATTCTTACTAAAATTAATCTTTTTATTAAATATTTCTAGAAATATTTTTAAATTAACTTTAAATTATATACAAAACTTTGATTTTGTTTTGAACTTGAAATTTAGTTCCTAAACTTATGTGTGACAAATTATTTGATTTTTAATCTTCACTAAGTTTGTATAATATGGTACACTTGATGTCTTTATATTTGATGACAAAATGATTAATTATTGAAATTAGGTTTGAGGTTTAGCTTTGTTTAATAATAAAAGTAAAACCAAAAAATTTGTTTAAAAATATTTCTACAAATTTTTAATAAAAATGTCAATTTTAATAAGAATATCATCATAAGATTGATACAAAAAGTAAATTGAGTCTCAATTTAAGGAGGGACACTATTGCTTCATTTTTACAAAAATTGTGACTAAATTGAAACTAAAAACAAATGCAGGAACCAAATTGAATTATTTTGACACGTGGTACAAATGTGAAGTGACATATGTAAATAAATAAATAAATAAAAAGTTCAAAATAATAGAAATTGACATGTGACTTTGACTTTAACATCGTCTATCGTCTGGTCAAAATTGACAAAAAAAATCAAATTGAATCATTTTTAAAAAAATAATGACCAAATTGAAACAAAAAGAAAACTTAAAAAACTTGATGACCAAATTAACACTATTTGATGACCAAAAGATTAATTTAACCTAAAACTTAACTAAACAAAAAATTAATACTTTTTTTTACAAAATATATTTAATTCAGATTGTTCGAAATGTTGTAATATGAAATTTTTTTGATAAATATGTCTTATAATTGACATGATTATAAATAAGTCTAAAATATATGTAATATCTTCTAAAACTAGTTTTCCATAACAAGCTTTCTCGAACACATAAAATGAGTTTTGGAGTGAGTTTTCCAAAATGAGTTTATTTTTGTGGCGTGTTCTCCCAATTCGTTTTACTATGCAGCGGTGGCAACAATGGCATTGAAAAATGAGAGGTTATTTCCATTTTTTTCTATAAATAGTTTAGTATAGTTAGTAATAATGCGGGTACAGAAAGAGAAAACCTTTGTTCAAGCCCGAATAAACAAGTCCACTACTTCCACCATTCCACGATTACTAACTGCACCCCCTCCCTAATAGTAAATGCACTTAAACATTGGATCACACCACCATTGTTACCGTTGTCATCGCTACTGCTTCAAAGGTAGAAGAAGAGAGAACGTTGTAGAGTAAGAGTACAAGTATGAAGAAAAAGCTCATTTCAAAGAAATATTGTTTTGAAAATTTTTCGGAATATGTAATATTGAAGTTATTTTTACGAAGATAAAATGACCATTCTGAATATTTGGTGGAGTGCACGAAGAAATTATGGGTACAAGAAGTAAAATCCCATAAATAAGTAATATACTTGATTTATTTTTCCTTTTGCTCTTTTTTGGCCCGTTTCTTATTTTTATGGAGAAAAAAGAACTGCATTTTACTGGAAGACAAAAAAAAACTGACACTGGTTGGTTTGAGTATTGAATTAAACATGGAAAAAATTATGTTGTAAAGTAGCATAAGTTTGGAGCTGAATGTAAGTTTCATTCATACATCCAAAATCAGTCAGATTTAAAATTTATTTGTTAAAAATAAATAAAGCTTACATATAATTCTGAAATCCATTTATAATTTGATTTTTTTATACTAAACACATCCTCGAGAGTGTTTTTTTTTTTTTTTATGAGTGATATTTTCTTTTTTTACTTATAAACACGCAGTAAGCAATCCTTCTATCTCTAGGATCGGTTCAGTAATAGAAAAATCAAGCTAATTTGCAAAAAATAAAAATCTTTACTAATTATGTATTTAACCAACATTTTCATAAAAATAGAAGCAAAATCTTTACTACCTACCCACTTTTATTCTCCCCTATTTGTGTGACATACCCTAATATCTTGAGGGCACACCATGTGGCTTTATCATCAAGTGTCTTCCCCTTAAGAAAAAATTGATTGATGAGAAATTAATATGTTTCTTGATTTGGAAATTTTATTATTTTACCTATATCAAAATAACTCACTATTTATATCCACTAGCTGCTCATTAGGATAAAGGGTATTTAAGGCTCCATAAATTATTTCATTTATTTGTTCTTTGATACTTGCAAGCAACTCATTGCTATTATTTTTTGTATTAGCATAATTGTCACGGCAAGTCTAAGATTAAAGTAAGCTTCATTATTAGATTCTAAGTCTACCTGTGTTAAGACTTATCAATAGCTATCAGAACTCAACTTATAAGTTGACCAATGAATTTAAACTTTTAAATATACCAGTACATAAAATCTCAAAATATTTTACTAAAACTTTTACACAATGATGATTAATGATTATTATTATTTTTTTTATTATTATTATTATTATAATAGATTAACCCGGTATGCGTATAACGCTATTATTCCCTTCCCTGAATATCAGTGAGTAATTGTCGACAGAATGTTTCTGCAGATTGTTAGATGAAGATCAAGAACAAGAAACACTTTGGATTGGAATATGGACCAAATGTAGAACTGAAAACTGAAAATGTTAAAGAGTTACGATGATGTAACTTTGTTTTTCATCATGAACCTTGATAGGAAAAGATAACTAAAAGCATATCAAACTTTCTGAAATTAGAAATCTGACCTTTCCTTGAAGGCCATCTATGCGTTATATTTTGAGGTAATTTTGATCACTGTTATAGTATTCCTATTAAATTTTGCTTTGGAAGATTTAAAATAGAAGTGGTGCTCATAAGATCAAAACTGACAATTCATTAAGATACACATTCTCATCTAAATCATTGGTGTTTCTGGAATTCTTACTTTCAATTCTACCAACCATCATCAACATTTGCAACAGAGGAGACACATTAGTCCAAACCAAAACGTTCAGTTAACATAGAAAGATAAACACAGTTTTCTTCCCAGGCAAGACTTCAACCATATTAGAGAGATTGATTTGAAAACAGGTATTTCTTCTATTAATAATGAAAATAGGCAATGTAATCTTCCAGTAGCTAAAAGAACCAAAGACACAATGTGTTCATTTCATTATCAAATTTTAATTAAAGAAAGACTGATATATACATATGATGAATTTTTTAGCTTTTTGTATTGAAGCTTTTACATTGTTAGCCACCACCCAACACACACACAAAGGTTTGGAAAAGAACTGGGAAGAACTATTCAGCAGTTAGAATGAAACTTCTGCAACAGATAAAGCAAAGGGATAAAATGTGGTCATTTTCTGTCTATCTTCATCCAAATCTAACCATGTGTCAAGTTTGAAGAAAAACATATACTGAATATAGAACAACACGGCAACAAAAACCAAATATACACCTCCATCTCCACACTTTATCAAGTCATACATAAAACAAGACAAAAACGAACTACTAACAAAAAGAAAAAACATAAAACAAGACAAAAAGACAAAACAATAGTTCCTGAAATTTGTTAGGTAGGCAGCACACAGATCCAAGAGAGAATAGATCTGATATCATCTGATCTCAGAGATGGCACAAGAGAAAACCTGGTGAGGCAACCGCAATGCCTCAGATTTAGAGAAACACATGTCATCAAGGTCTTCACTGGTGCACCACCTGCACTTTGAGTTCTCTGAGCACTGTGACTTCAACACCAGCTCTCCACAACTGGGGATCACCTTATGCCTGCTGCTGAGTCTCCGAGTAGACCAATCCTCCCCCAACCCACAAAAGGGGTGGCACAAAAGGAGCAAGAGGACAAGGAACAGTGCCTTGGACTTCAACACCATGGAATAAATGATTCAAACCTAAAAACAGAATTTTTTTCTTTTCACCTTTCAAAATGGTTAATGCTAAGCCGCATCACTTTCTTTCCCAACAACACAACAGAACCAGAGCTGATATTAAAGAGTGGACCTTAGGATGCTGTTGGAAAGACAGTCTTTGTTTGAATGATTGAAACTGGGGCTGGCTGCACCTCACTGTGCTGTGTCAGGTCATGTGGGTGGGGTTTTAGTTTTTAAATATTAAAACTTGGAGGAGTTTGGTCTTGGTTTGAGTTACTTTACTGTTCTTGAAATTCTGTGATACATAAACTATTTTTATATTCTCAGAAAAAGATAACATCTTTATAGTGGTCAAATTTATTTTAGAATGTGTGTGCATTAGAGTTTTTAAGTACGTAAATCCACTCCAAATATTAGTTAACCCGTCTTATCAGGGTATAATGATTAATAAATAACTGAATGAGATGGTTTCCTCGTTTGAACGACATCGTTTTCTTGATCTCCTATGCAATAGCAACAGTAATAAAGTACAGAAACCTTAACCAGAAAATCAGTGTGGAAAGTTGAAGGTTCCCCTGTTTGACACGAAGACGCCTAAACAGACCCTTTCATTTTTGACTATGAAAGTTCCGTTCTTTTGACATCAATCTGAATTTTCTCAGAAAGTTAGACTTTTAAGTATCATGAATTTTCTTTGTTTGATCTGTGGTGCTCGAAAAATATCATGTTACTGAGGAGTATTGTGATCCTTTTTATCTGGTATTGAAGGACACAGTATGAATTCATCCAGACTAAATTTCGAGTATAGCAGAAAAAACATTAGAAAAGAATAAAGATGAAAAGGATTGGTTAGGCTTTTTATTCGGATTCTCCACTGTTGAAAATACTGGAGTATGGATACCAGTTTCAGTTGGACACTCCAACCTTTGTTTGAAGGTGATAATGCATATTAGACCAAGGTTTTCAGTCAAATGACGGCTATTTTTCTTGATGGTGATATGAGATGGAATCAATGTCTTAGAAAAGAAAAGGAATTCGCCATGTGGTATATTCTAGCATTCTCCAATCCAGTGCAGAATGCACAGCATCATTAAAAGGTAGAAAAGATGCTTAAAATAGTTGTAGGCCATAACTATTTTCCTTATGCAACTATGCAATTATGGAAGTTTATGCATAGAAATCGAATCCTAAACTAAGTTTGAGCCATAAAAATAAACAGATGAGTTTATCCCCTCTGTTATCAGTACCAGATATCAGACATGTTCTGTCCGAAAAACCTGTACCACATATTGCAACCAATGTGACAAATGCAAAAGTGACCAAGAAAAGCGTCTAAAAGGATCTTTTTTACTTTGTTGGTGATGATTCTGAGTTTTGTAAAAGCTTAGTGTTGCAATGATGACAGAGCCAATAGGTTAGACTAGAAAGATCTGGAGTTGTGATTTGTTGGCTTAATAGTAAATCCACAGTAAATGGGAAGAGCTGTTAAATTTGGTGACACTGCTGTCCATGGCATAAATTTTTCCATAAGTATTTTAAAAGAAATAGTTTATGTATATAAATTAATTTATAAACAAATCCTCATGTTATTTTTAATTGAAAGGAAATTATTATTATTATTATTATTATTATTATTATTATTATTATTATTATTAAAGATATGCATTTTAATTGTAGATCATTTTCAAACAATCCAAGGTTTGGGAATATAGACAGATAATTATAGAAGGGAATAGAATATAGATATAATATAACACGTCTTTTAGTGCACTTCATTGTCCTTGATAATGGATAAATAACTTATACCACTTTTTTGTATATAGTTTTTTGAAGATATTAATATTTATTCATTTTATAGTAGAAGTTCTGTTAAAAATAAAGTAATTATAACATTTTGTAATTTTTATATTTTTATATTAATATATGTGATTATTGCGCAATAAAGTGTTACCACTTTCAAATGTATTATATAATTTCAGTTGTTATAATTTACTGCTTTTTTCTATTTAATCTATTTATTTTTTTAAACAATATATTAAATTAAATTTAACACATAAAAAGCAAAATTAATAAAAATACCGTTACAATATGTGTGTTTTCTTACATGTTTTGCTTTAGTTTTGGGTGATATGGAATTAAAAGTGTTTTTTTTACCCGTGTTTTAGTTATTTTTGAAATTGTGTTAAAATAAGAAGTGAGTGATTAGTTTAAATAAAAATATACTTTAGTTGATGAAATTATTTAAGTAAATTGTGCTTAATTGTTAAATTATAATTTTATTGTTAATATCAATGACATTATTATTTATTGTTATTAATTGTTATAATTATTTTTTAATATTTTTATTGATATTTAGTTTATCCATTATTATTTTAATTTTTTTATAATGTATTATATTATTTATATAATATAATAGAATCCATTTTTGGTATATATATAACAAATTGAGAATTTATATTTTATATATGGTTTTGGGTGTAGGGGTCTAAAGTCTGTTTAAACAATTTGTCCAATCTTTAGGTTTTTATTCTAGCTCTTTGTTTGATGTCGCTATTGTTCGTTCGGTCTTTCGGTCAATCGAGATACATGCCAAAGAGGCTCCAATGATTAAGTCAGTAAGGGTACGTTCAGTGAAGTCAATAAATACAAGAGAAAAATTCCAACAACCTTACCTTTGACCTCTGTTTATAGTGTTTTATATGGGCCTTTGATTAAGATTGATCTAATCGAGACCTAATTGCTTAAAAAATCTAATTACTGACCTGTTTATTCTTAATTACTAGCAAACTTACTTATCTTAGACGTTGTTCGGTCATGGCGACCGCACGTCGTGCTTGAGTCATAAAAGTATCTAACATATTTGTGTCAAACATGAACCTGACTCGTAGTTAGCCATTTAACATTACTAAGGTCGTTTGCTGACACCTAATTCCATAATTTATGGAGTGATCGCCACGTTATAGGAGACCTGATTGTTCATTGACACATTATTTCATATTGCTTGTGTGATATCATCTGCCGGCAATCGTTCATTAAGTCATAATTCTATGATCTCTCTAAAGTGATTATTGCCTCTAAGGGAAGTTGAACGTTGACATAATTTCATATTATCAACCATTGAAGTCATGACGCTTAGTGTATAATTCGTGTGGCATCATCTACGGGAAGTCGTTCGTTGACACATAATTATTTGATTTTCATAGTGATCACCACATTAAGGGAAAATTGCAGCTGATTAGCGTTGTGCAAATTTCTTTGAACGTCAATCCGGCTCTTCAAAATGAATATATCCATATGGTATATATATATATATATATATATATAATTTTAGTTTTCAATAACTTTATATAAAAAAAATTAAGAAAAAGCTAAATAAACCAAATTGTTTTGAAAAAAAAATATTGAATGTAAGAATAAATATTGAATGTAGGAGAGAATATTTGTCTCACATTTTATTTTTTTTAATACATAGTTAGTTCAATACAGGCATACTGATATTATTCCTTTTTAGTACAATAAATAAAAAATCAATATTTTAATACAACATTTTTTTTAATTTAACTTTTTTAATAATTAATAATATAATTTTGAGTGCATGTTTAGTTTTACTTATTGTCACTTATGTATGTTGAAGTAAGAAGTAACTTTAATATGTAATTAAACTTAAAAGAAAATAATCAAAATCTTAAATTTGCAAAAATAAAAAGTAAAAGACTTATATATAAGATTGATTGCATAATAAAGTTAATTTTTTTTCTCTAATAAAAATGTACCAAAAGCTAAATATAAATATATCTTAATAATTAATGCAATTTAAACAAAATTACCGTAGTTAGTGTTTTTTTATTAAGATTGTAATTTTTTAATAGACTATAAGTGACATATATCAATATTTATCATAAACTAAATTAGTCTTTGGATTCGAACTTTGTTGAACTTGAACTATTCTCTTATTTTGTTTTGGTTTCACTAAATATTTTTTCTTAAAATTGATTCGTATTTTTTTTTGTTAGATTTGTATTAGTAACATTGAAATGACACATGTAGTTTTTTTTTTTTTTATCTTTTTGAAGTTGTTTTTTATTTTAAGTTTGTATGTGCATGTGTGAGTTTAGTGTCGTGCTATGCGACGTTATTCGTGTGACATGACAGTTTCAATTTCATGCACTAATGTTAGTTACACGCTAATTGTTATTTATTTATATTCAATTAGGTTTTTATATTTATTTTTTTATTTAATTTAGTCCTATTCTTTTACATGAAATTATGTTGTCTTTCTCCAAATTGAAACTAAATTTGTTTTTTTGTATAAATGTTATACCGATATTTTTATTAGTTAAAATAAGACTAAAAGTATTGTTTTATATAAACTCCTATTAAATTGAAATAAAAAAAATAATCATAAATAATTCAAAATATAAAAATTAGAATTAATGTGTTGTTTATTAATTTCTTGTAATAAATACATTTAAATTGGCTTTAAGTATATGAAATTTATTTTAATTAACAAAAATATATGAAAATATGATTCATAAATATTATTACATTTATTAAATAATTTTAAATTATATTTATAAAAAGGGTAAGTATTTTGAACTACCATATCATTAATCTATACTTTATTAAAAGGGAATTCAATAATATCATTAAAGTTGGTTTATAATAATTTTTAAAATATTTAATACAAATTTCAATTTAAACAAAAATATCAATATAACATTTATACGAAAAATAAAATTGGTCCCAATTTAGATAAGGACAACATTGCATCATTTACAATGAAAGATGGGATTCAATTGAATGAAAAAAATAAATACATAACTAAATTGAATATGAGATAATGACATTTATTAGTGACACTAGCACATGACATTTACATTGTCATGTGATATTAATAGTGTTACGTGACACAACACAAACTTGACACGTGAACAAACAATTAAAAAAATTAAATAAAAATGAAAAAGTAAAAACAAAAAATCAAAAATTGACACATGATATGTTTTTAATGCCATTTTTTATAAATCTAATGAAATTGACCTAATTGAATCAAATTTTCATAAAAAAAAAACTTAATTGGTGTAGTACTTAGTTCATTCTTTTATAGTGTACCCTATTATGATACAGTTTCTTGCGCTAAGTCACCGTCTGAGTTAGTGGTAATTAATCATGATAATATTTGTTGTTTTAAATAGATTTTCTCTTACTAAGAATTTTGATGGTGGTATGCCAGTAGAATCTGATTCCTTAGTTAATATGTTTTTTTTGAAATATGTCACTCTCATCATTAATAATTTGTAAGATTTACATATTCGATTCATAGTAGTTCAACAACAATTCATAATTCTTTGACGTTTAAGGATACTCGTTTTGTGGAATAATTTAAAATAACTTATAAATGGACTAGGACTAATATATTTGATGAGGGAAAATATTCTAATACAAAGGAGGATGAACCGATACAAACTACAAAAAAATTTGGTAGAAGTAGACTAAAGAAAGTTAATGTTAAATCCTTCAATGCAAAACTTCTAAAAATAAAATATCTATTTTAAAATGAGAGGATTGACTAATGATAATTTTTTTTATTTTGATATATGAATTTCAAAGTATAAAATGATTTTCATGAAGAAAATCATGGATTTTTTTTCATATTAGGTTTTTTTGCCTATAATATAATTTTATCATTGATTTGATATTGTCTCTCACATTTTTCTTTGTTTTTTTTTATTTTTATTATTTTAGTAAGAACTTTTATAATGGCAGTGAAGCTTAGCATAAACATATTGAAAAAAAAAACTATTTGAATTTGTTCAACACAATTTTAAGCCAAAGAACTAATTTAGCCTTATTATATTGAAGTAAATATTTTTTTTTTTCAAACTTTCTCTATAAATTTCACAAATTACTTGAACCAATTACACACGATTTTCACAAATTATCTTAAATCAATGCTATAATAACGAATGACTCGTATTAAATAAAATATCAGTTAAAACTAAGTTTACTTTAATGATGTATTAAAGATAAATATTTATTGAACTAAACGTTTACCTTTATTAAATGTAGTATTAAATGTATGAATAATTTTATTTTTCCATTTTAATAATGTCTCACTTATATATACTCGCTGCTAAAGGAGAAGTTAACATCATTCATTCTAATTCTCATAGTATATTACTATAAATCAAGATAAGATCTTAGTATTTCAATTTGTTTTTCTGAATTGAAGTATAATATTATCAGATATTATTCCTAGTTCTTGTTTTATTACATCTCTGCTTGCATTTGTTCACTTTTATTTTCATTGTTAATCCTTTGGTACCCTTCCTTTTTCAAATCAAACACGCGTTGACCCTCGTTCAACCCCAAAAACAAAACTGGAAATTGAAGAAAGGATCCGAGCAATTAGAAATTTGGAATCAGCCAGAAACAGAAGGAGACCTTCTTTTTCTTCTCTGCGATTTCTCTGTTCTCTCTCCCTCCCCGTTTTCAGGTGCAAAGCTCCAATAGCGTAATTGCCATTTTTCTTTTATATAATTTAATCACTGTTGCTTTACGTGCAAGCTTCTCCAATTTTTCCCATCCAGGGAAAGAAGAACACTACGTTAACATATTTGGGGAAATTCAACCCACGATTCTTCTGTAAAATTTGTCCGAGAATAAACGTTGTTTGTCTGGGTATTTGGGGTTAGCAGAGGAGAGAAAGTTGAAAACTTTTTCTGCCTCGTGGTTTGGTTGATATAATGGGTTATGGGTTGTTCTCCTTTGGCAAATGGGGTTTTGCAATAATTGGCTGTTATTAATTTTGCTGAAAGTGGGAATTTTATGTTATTGGATTTTGTCTTGGTCAGATTTGGGAAGAAAAAAGGTTATTTTTTGGTGGGAGGTTCTATGGAATGTCCCATTGGTGATTAAGGGTTGACTTCTTTTGAAAGTTTGGAGTTTGATTTTGTGTTTGGGTTTTGAATCTGGGAGGCTGAGATTTGTGAGTGGGGTTGATTGAAGTTTGGTTTGAGTGATGGATGAGGCACTGGGTAGTTCATGTTCCCTGCCCCCTTTCCTGGTGAAGACTTATGAGATGGTGGATGATCCTTCCACGAATTCAGTTGTTTCGTGGAGTGCCTCTAGTAAAAGTTTCGTTGTGTGGAATCCTCCAGAATTTGCAAGGGATTTGCTGCCTAGATTCTTTAAGCACAACAACTTCTCAAGTTTCATCAGGCAGCTCAACACATATGTAAGCAAATTTGATCTTGCTATCTTGAAATTGTTGATGTGAATACTAATTGTCTTTGTGTTGTGTGTATTGCTCTGTTCTGCTTTTGATTGCTTAAACTGAATTGTTGCCACTTTATTTGAGCAGGGATTTAGAAAAATTGATCCGGAACAATGGGAATTTGCCAATGATGATTTTGTAAGAGGGCAACCTCATCTTATGAAGAACATTCATAGACGGAAGCCGGTTCATAGCCATTCTTTGCAGAATCTCCAAGCACAGGGTCCATTAGGGGAATCAGAAAGGCAGAGTTTTACTAATGAAATAGAGAAGCTTAAACATGATAAAGAGCGACTTCTAGCCGAATTGCAGAAATTTCAGCATGAGTGGCAGACATATGAGATACAAGTACATTGCTCGAACGATAGGTTGGAAAAGTTAGAACAAAAGCAACACAGGATGGTTTCTTCGGTTTCTCATGTATTGCAGAAACCTGTGATTGCTGTAAATATCTTGCCTCTGACAGAAACTATGGATAGAAAACGAAGGTTGCCGAGAAGTGGCCACTACTATGAAGAAGCTAGTATTGAAGATGCTATTGAAACCGCTCAAATGTTACCAAGAGAAAATGCAGATAATAGCACTGTCTTGACATTGAATGTGGAGCGATTGGATCAGCTTGAATCATCCGTAGCATTTTGGGAGGCTATTGCACATGATATTGGCGACAACTTCGCTCAAATTCAGTCAAACATGGATGTTGATGAATCTACAAGTTGTGCTGATAGTCCATCCATATCTTGTGCGCAATTAGATGTTGAAATTCGGGCTAAATCATCTGGAATTGATATGAATTCCGAGCCAACTGTAGCTGCTGTTCCAGATCCAGTTGCATCAAAAGATCAACCTGCAGGAATCACTGTCGCAGCGACTGGAGTGAATGATGTATTCTGGGAACAGTTCTTGACAGAGGATCCTGGTGCATCAGAAACACAGGAAGTGCAGTCAGAAAGAAAGGATTCTGATGGCAGAAAGAATGAAGGAAAACCTAATGACCTTAGCAAATTTTGGTGGAATATACGGAATGCGAATAATCACTCAGAACCGATGGGGCATGTTGGTCAAGCAGAGAAAACTTAGTGGCAATAATTTATTCTTCTTGCTTGTACTTCTGTACAATCACATGTAATAAATATAGGTTTGCATGGTTTTTTTATTTTGTCTACAATAAATACATTCTCCTTATTTTGGATAGGATGCATCCTCCATTGATTCGTTGCTGATCACGGTTTCTTCTAGATCTATTATACCTGTTCTGAACTGTGGTTGGTTCATGCTTTCAAATTGTAGATCATGTCACGCATCTTCAGTACTGCATTGTGCTGCTACTGCAACGGCAATCATGACTGCAATCATAACCTTAATTTAGAACCTTGATGGTATGGTTATCACTAATCTACCTTTGTTCTTTCTTCCTTTTGATCCCTTATAACGTTACTTGTACCATATGGCAGATTTTTTTGTTCACAATTTGATACCACGAGCACTGATTTTTTTGTTTCTTTCATTTTTTTGATCGTCTCTAAGAACACTGATAGTATTTTTGAGAAAGTCTTGCTTCTCTGGAATGGAAAAGACTTTTGTTTTCATGAATTTATTCATATCATAGTACTGCATTTAGAGATATTACTGGAAATGGAAACTAGGATTTGTCATTTGAGAATGGGAATTGCAGTAGAGTACTTCTGCCTAAATTTTCTTCACAGAATAATTTTCACAGGGACCTATATTGTCAATTTCACTATTCTATTATCATAGACAAAAGCTGAGGCTGACATGAGGAGGAAAAGGTTCACAGGAAGAAATTCATGATGGAAGGGTAAAGTTAAATTACTGTCCAATCATCAAACTGCTGAAGTGAAAATTACATTGGATTGAACTGAACCTACGATTCAAAATTGACCTGGGTTTTGAACTGATGTGGGAAGGCCAATAGGTAATGATTGCTGACTAGTAGTTTTCAAGGACATGGAGCCGAAAGAACTTAGAAATATTTGGGATTTGTTTGGTTTTGCAAAACTTTCTCTGTTTCTATTTCTTGTTTTCGGAAATAATTACAGAAATGTTACCTTGTTATCACTTTGTTTGTTGTTTTCAAAGAAATCTATAGAAACGGTGCTGAAAACAACCGTGTCCACCATTTGTTATACAAATCAGTGAAAACAATGTAATATTATGGTAATATTTACAAGAACAAGAAATCAAAACCAAATATTTAACAAATCAAACAGGATTATAAGTTGTCACTCATTCTATGACATATATTGTTGAATAGCAAAAGGATTTACAGAAGGAGAAATAGAGCTGTTATAAGATGTGTCATACCATTTTGTAGAAGTTCATTTAGAGCAGTTATTCTGTGTTAGGCACATCATGTTTAATATCTAATGCTGAAGACAAGAATGGAAAGTGGATGCATACTGCATTGCATTTTGCTGCCATGCCAAGATAGCAAGTTTGATAAATTATCAAAATTTTGTATGCCAGTTATTTATTCATGTTTATGAATAACAGAACTATCCGTAGACAGTAAAAAATTGATCAGGTGATAAAAAACAAAGTTTTTGGTGTCCTGATTCAATTTCTTTTTAATGTTTTTCTAGTGAAATTAATTTTCATTATTCATTTTCTTAAAATACTACTACAAAGTATGAGAAACTTGATAAATAACATCCGCATAAGAAACTTGTCACTAATAATTCTAATAGAACAAGTTAATTAATATTGTAATTTAGCATCGTATTTTATTTTATTAGGATTCAAATTAAACTACAAAGAAATAAATATAGATATGTATGTTAGCAATTAAATTCTTAATTCCTTTTTTATTTTAGACAACCTTTCAGTTTCTTACAAATTTTTTGAAAAAAATATCCTTGTCATTAAATTTTTCCATCAAATTTAAGGTATGCCATTATTACATGTCATTTATTCAAAATTTACAAACTAATGATATTGACATTATAAAAATATGATGTTATTATAGACTAAAATAATATGTTTGTAAGGATTACGGTTAAAAAAATAACATAACTATTAGAACTAAAACAAAAATATGTATATTTATACAGAGTTAAAATATGAATGACTTATTTATGAATGACTCAGGACACATCAGTTATGGTTATGGGTGTTGATTATAAGGCCCCATTTCTTTCCTGCCCTAAAAGCTAGTGGGCTGCCCTACAGTATTGGACCTAAAAGGCTGGCCCATGATATAAAGACCCTTAGCGTTGCCCTAATTCCACACTTCTTGCATTTTCAGAAAACCTTGCTGCAGCCGTCAACCCCCTCTGCTAGGGTTCCGCCCCCGCTGTTACGTGAGCCAGGAAGTTCCGTTACTCCATGTAAGTGACTTTCGAGTTCGTGCTAGCTCCCTTTTCGTAACTTTTTCGTGATCTGTTGTAAGAGCCCTGGCTAACCCACCTATCTGGTCTTGTCCCACTCTCACCGCAGCCCTATAGTGCATCCTTGGAGTTGCCGTGCTCGTGGTCACATAGTAGAGGTCTTCGCTAAGTTTTCCAGGTAAGGGAAGTTAGAGCTCTTGTTTTCCAGTAGTTTTGGTCTGTGATTGCGTTGGTTTCTGCTTGTATGCTTTAATCCTGCGATTTGGGTATGAGAATGCTTTGCATGTTGGTTTGGTTCGATTTACATGGCTGTGGCAGTGAAGAACAGTGGCGAGACCTGTTAATCTCGCCCAAGCGAGTCCATCTCGCCTAGGCAAGATGGGCGAGATGAAACAGGGAGCTCGCCTAGGTTTATTGCGCGAAAAGTCGCCCAGGCGGCTCGCTCAACTTTTGAGCGAGCAGGCAACTCGCCCAAGCGAGAGGGATCTCGCTTCAGCGAGATCCCGCGTTGCTCATGCCCTTGTTTTTTTTTAGCCCTCGCCTAGGCGAAGGGGGGCTCGCCTGAGCGAGCCTGTCTCGCTTGAGCGAGACCCTTCAGCCTGAGCGAGGGGTTTGGGCGAGATAGCGTGGTGTTGGGTTGCATATTTGTTCTCTTGTGCTTGGACTTGTTTGGGTATGACTGCTAGGATAAGATGCATGTACTGATGTATGAATATATGCCTAATGGGTTGCTATATATGCGTGACATGATTCATGAATGATGAATGATGAGTGTGGTGGGGACTTAGCATGTGAAATGAGTATGTGGTTTGAAACTAAAGGAACATGGTATAAATATGAGACTAGGCCCCAGACTCATTGGGGTGGTGATGATCAGAGGTGTGGATTTGAGATGTGATTGATATGAGGATTAAACTTCAAGGGTTGATATGGAATTGAAAAATATAATTCAATATTCTCTTATTGCTGATTTATGAACGTTGGTCCGTGTCAGCGTGTAATTCTTTGGGGTCTCTAGGTGAGACCTCCGGGGTCGCGCTTCAGTGGTCTGGGACGTAATTCCATGGCCCCTGCTAGTGGGTGTTCATGGTGGTGCCCCATCTGTATAACTAGGTAAGGATTCAAGGTAAGGTTGCATCCTGACGCTCCGAGGAGCCAGTTAGTCTCACTTAGAGTG
>Ga0214543_1004166_pt1 | contig 27619 bp, 14 predicted proteins | sample CNSS2metaG_FD_160094 | JGI IMG/M metagenome (GOLD analysis project Ga0214543, IMG submission 160094) | Root nodule microbial communities from cowpea collected in UCLA plant growth center, Los Angeles, California, USA - CNSS2 | ecosystem: Host-associated > Plants > Roots > Nodule | place: USA... | reverse complement strand
ATAGTTATAATATTATACAAATAACAATTTATTATATTTTAAAAAAATAATTATAAAATAAAGATATAGAATTTAAAGAATAAAATTATTTGTATTAATAAAGGGAAAACTGATAGTAAATATATAAAAAAAAAACCTACAATTATAAAAAACTCCTTTATATATAGTTATAATATTATACAACTAACAATTTATTATATTTTAATTTTAATATATGATGAAAAGATATAATTATTTGAACGAAATAAGTTTGTTCATTTGTAATATACGAGGTCTATTTTTATTAACGATGAAGCAATTATTTTAAACCAAAACCAATATTCTAAAATTATTTGAGCCCAATTTTTTAATCCATTAATTCAATAATCCAACCAAAGTCATCTAATATTTTATTTTGCAGATTTGGATTAGTTGGATTCAAGTCGATCAAGGGAATTTTTCGCCCAACCCCACTTCATATATGTGATTATTCTAGCTCAAATCTTCACATTCAAAGGTTTTTGTTTTTTTTTTGTCTAGCAACAAAATATTAAAAAATAAAATCGTACTTAGCTGGTTAATCTTTTCGTCTGCCACCAATTTATAAATCCATAACCCATTATGGCCATGTGTCCTTTTTTGGAAGTTGAAACGATTGAATGTTATCCTTACCCTCTAAGTTTCAGTCATAATTTATATATCTTCTAAGGTACATTATGTAATGTTCCTATTTTTAAATTATTATTTTACATCTCTTAATCGTGAACCCCATTTATTATGTACGTATAAGACCTATTTTTAAAATATTTATGTTACATCTCTTCATCGTAAACCCTAATGAATGAATAAGTACATATAGTAAGACTTAATGGTCCTATCAATTATGAGAATACGACAACTTCTTGTAGTATATAGCAATTATTATCTATGATTATGAAATTAAACTGTTGAATAGATAATATACCTCTTAAAGTCTAAGCAAAAGGTTTTCCGAAGATACATTGGTAAATTACAGAAGATATCATGAAATAGTATGTTGTGAATTGTGAATGTCTCTTTGTAGGATTTATGGGGCATCTTTAAATTTGAATTTGCAACAATAATGGCGACCGTCGTATGAGAATGTTTCTATACAGAATTTCTTTTTCTTTTTCAGAAAAACAGCAGATAATGCTCCAATGATTGTACTAAAGATTATTCATCTGTAATATCTCAAAATTTATAATGTAATAATTCAAAATAATTATATTGTTTATAAATTATATATGTATATATTTTTATTTTATTAAGGTAATATACGATAATTATATATATATATATATATATATATATATATATATATATACACACTAATATATCCTTATTTTTTAAGATATGAAATAAAAGAATAGACAAAAATTTCTTCTTCATAACTTACAAGATAAAGAGGAGAAAAAAAATGAATATTTGCTTCATCAATTTACTTATACGTATGGGAAAGTAAGAAATTTTTACAGTAAGAAGGGGAGAAATATAAGAGAAAACAAGAATAAAAGAAGGAGAGAGGGAAAGAAAGAAGATATAAGAAATGAGAAAAATGTTTTGCTTAAATCCACATAGTTTTAAAGTTGGAAGATTAAATTAGATAAAGTTTTAAAAATTGATTAATTCCGATCTTCACTAAATATAGATGGACCAAAAATATATTTAATTATTTTTCCAACTAAATTAAGAATTTTCTTTTTATTCAATTTACTAAAATGAACAATTTTTAAAAGAATTACATGAATTGATGAGTTGTGTCAAGATTATATGACTTTATTGTAAAAAAATCATGTCAAGGTGATATGATTTTAATTTAATGCTAAAGTCGTGCCAATGTCGTGCCAATGTGACAACTTTAGTTCAATACAATTTAAAGTGATTGTATTTATTTATATGTATTTCTAAATTATTTATTTATTCATTTATATTCATCTTTAATTATTCATTGGTTTTATTTATTTATATTTATATATCTTCGGTCTATACATTTATATTTATATTCATCTTTAATTATTCACACACAAATTCTATTTATTTATTTTATACATAGGTCCTATTTATTTTTTATATTTTTATTTAATTACATACTACTCTATTTATTTATTAATTTATATATATTTATTTATGCATTGGTCCTATTTATTTATTTATTTATTTATATTCATGTCTAATTACACACTGATCCTATTTATTTGTTTATTTCTATTTGTCTCCAATTACACAATGTACTACTTGTCTATTTAAGGGAAAAATATTTTTACTCCCTAAAGTTTGACTCTAATTTGGAAATGGTTCATGGTTGAAACTTTGTCACTGATTGATTCATCATGCACTTTCAAAATCATTGTTTTATCCCTATTTCTGGATGGCGTTAAAAATAGCAAACAACGAGCCATGTGTAATTAATTTTTTTTATGAAATAAATAACTAGCATTGGGCGACACTTTAAACAATTAATTATAAATTCACTCATTCTCACCTCTAAATGCCTTACACTATTTTTTTTTTTGTATAAATTTATTGTTCACAGGAAAGTGAGAGAAATGATTTGAAGGTGATCTAGTTGTTCACTTATGCGGATTTGAGGGAGTGGGAAAAGAAGGAAGATTGAATTTTCTCTATTTTCTAATCCTCTCTCCTATGCGATGATTTAAGGGGATATCAGGCATATTATATTTATGTCCTTAGTTTATTTTTTCAATTCAATTATGATAATATTGTAAACATGGCTTTTAGAATTACGTTTACAAAAATAATTAATACCGAAAATTTTAAAATTGTTATTAAGAAAAGTTTAAAAACTAATTATTATTTTAATTTTTTAATAAATATGTTTTTATTAAAATATGTTATTTTAATTTATTCATTTTAATATTTTTTTTTCTAAAATAAATCTATCTCATCTAATTATAATTATATATTACTTTTAAAATTAAGGACAATTTGGTAATCTTGTTTTTTTTCTATTAAACTTAATTCTTAATGTATCACTTACATCAAATCACTCACAAACTTTTACGAATTTTACTTATAAATTCAACCACTATCACTTCTAAATTTCTTATACTGTGTTTCTTTTTGACAAATTTACTGTTCACAAGAAAGTGAGAGAAATGATTTGAAGGTGATGTAGTTGTTCACTTCTGCGGATTTGAGGGAGGGGGAACGGAAGGAAGAGGGAGATTCCTCTATTTTATAATCACTCTCCTATGCGATGATTTAAGGAGATATTAGACAGATTACATTTATATCCTTAGTTTATTTTTTCAGTTTAGTTATGATATTAATGTAAAAATATGATTTTTAAAATTATGTTTACAAAAATTATTAATACCGAAAATTTCAAAATTGTTATTAAAACAAGTTTAAAAAGTAATTATTATTGTAATTATTTTTTTATTTTTTATTAAAATATTTTTTTTAATTTATTCATTTTAATATATTTTTTCTAAAATAAATCTAACTCATCTAATTATAATTTTAAATTACTTTTAAAATTAAGGGTAATTTGGTAATCTTGTTTTTCTTTTTATTAAACTTAATTCTTAATCTATCACATCCATCAAATCACTCAAAAATTTTCACAAATTTTACATATAAATCCTCTCACTCTCACCTCTAAATCCCTTACATTGTTCTTTTGGAAGGATTTACTATTCATGTTTTACGGGAAGAGAGAATTAGCAAGTGATTACTTTGCTCTTTTGAGGGTGATAGAAGGTGATGTCTAGCGATGATTAGCAACTGATTACATTTCAATTTACGAAATTACTATCTCATATTTCGATTTTCTTGCACATTTATTCATTTATCCTTATTATGAAAACAACATAATAAAAATTATTAACACAAATAAAATTTTATTATGGTTATAATAAAAATTTATTACTTCTAAAATTACTATTAAAAATAAAATAAAATCTCCATGTAAATAAATTATTTTCCACCTTACATATATTTTCATACCAAATATATTGTATTATTCATTTTTTATAATTTCAATCATTCAATAAAATTTATAAAAGTAAATTTAATTCATTTTTTAACAATAGGGGCATTTTAGTAATATAACTTTTTTATCTATTAATTTTTTTTAATATGTCATATTAGTCAATTCAGTCACAAACTTTACTTTCTAATCCACTCCAAAATCACTTCAAAAAATTCCCTAAAAAACAAGACAATACCAACTTCACCCTCTAATCATTCCAATCTCTTCCCCCTCTCAAATCATTCATCCCATAAAAAGCCTTAAAGTGAAGAACACAAACTTCACCCTCTAATCCACTTAAATTCATCATCTTCCTTTCCCTTGATGTGTTCTTCTTAGGTTATTTTATTAACTATGGTAAAAGTTATTTATTCGTGGTAGCCATAACAAAACTATTGCAAATATATGATAAAATGGACTTTGTGAATTTAAGAGTCTTTATATTTTATTTTGATATGTTGTTATTTTACATTATATTAATTAAAAAACTTACATTAAATTAAATAAATAGAAGCGTCAAATATCTCAAACGATTATAATAGTCTTTTCGACAACGAGTTGGAATACGACTAGTATTAAAAATTAATAATGGTGTGACATTTTAAGGGATATGTTTTTCTGTCTTTAATTTTGTATGCCCTCAAATGCATCAATCATTCTAGAAAGACCAATTATAATCACTATATATCCATACCATCAATATGTTTCCACCAGCAGCGTCTCGGTAAAGAGTATTAGTAAAAGGAAAAATAGTAAAAAATAAAATTTCTTTTCCTTTATTAAATATTATTAAAAATATCTAAATTATAAAATAAAATATAAAAATTATATATATATATATATATATATATATATAATATACAGTTATCTTTAATTTTATATCTATCTTACATAATTTAATTATCTCTTAAATGCTAATTAAATTAAAAACTAAATTATGACATTTGAGATTTGAAAATGGATGTGCAGATGAATCTTTGCCTTACCTTCAACTTCTTCAAAGTAATTAGAATCTATTTCATGCAAAACATATTTATATTAAAATACTCCAAACATCTGATGGCATTCTCGAGCCACAACTTGGGAAATCCACGTGCTTTGCTGAAACAGTGGATGTTTGGATTCCCTGTGAAAGATTTCAATTCGAGAAGTATTCTCATCGACTTTGAAGAGCTATAAGATGCAAGCAATGGTAGGTTTCTGAAAGAATGAATCTTCTTTTCATGTTTCAGAGTGCCAATGAGTGCAACCTTTTGGAATATGTGCCAACCTTTTGTAAATTTGTATCACGTGGAGGTCCCTTCTTGTTTCTCTCTTTTTCTCTTCTTTTTCCCACAATTTGAATGGCCAACCCAGATAACTACTTGAGTCAAAACAGGGTACACACCCCACCAATATCATGTCACTGTTAATTTCATGCACCAAAGGGTATGCCATAATGATCAGTTAGGCCAAAGGCATTTTGACAAACATTTGTCATTCAAAGAAGTTTCTCTTTTTAAGAAAAAGAGAATAAGCACTTTGATTAAAAAAAGGCTCACAGGTGATCCACTCTTAGCAAGTGTCAGGCCATTACTTCCATTTCTGAAACAGAGCAGATTATAACTAAATGTTTCAAAAATACGACACTGTTTCTTTTGAATATTTGATCACACAATAGGATGTTCCCACGCCATGTCCTAATTTTTTCTTCTTCTATATATGGGAAGTATGAGTCAAATAGAGTTATTGAGGATGAGCTTGTCAATTTGGAACTCCGTTTTCCCAAGTGTTATTTATGTACAGATTGATCCATTTCATGTTTTGGCCCAACTAAAACTCACTGCTGCAGCTTAGGGCTTCAAATATATTTTTTAATTTTTGATTGACTTTTAGTTTTGTAAAATATTTTATGTTTTTATCCTTGGAAAATTGAAATCGTCCTCTCTATTCTTGATATTGTATGATACTAGTTAATTATTTGTTCCGAAAAAAAAAAATTCAAAGTTAAGCATATTAGTGTTGTAATATCATAACAATACGTAACACACTATAAAGTTACTAAAATTATAAAATAAATGTTAGAGACTAATTAAAGACAATGATTTGAAATTTTGGAAGAATTAAAAACAAAGAAAAATATTTTACAGAAATTAAAATTAATATGTTTTATAAAAAATAAATAGAATAATTCAAACTTCATAAAATAAAAAATAACTAAATTCACTAATTTTACATTTACCAAAACATATTTAATTTGTTCACTTGTCTAGAGTTATATAGTAACACATTATGTGTTCTTATTAGTTGCATTCATTATTAAATTACGGACTTTCTTTTTCACCAGCCTAACAAAAGTTCCAACATTTTGATTATATTTTTTTAAAATGCTATTCAAGTTGAGGAAAATAATTCACAGGACTTTCTGGTTGCTATTATATTGTCTATATCTACACATCTACATATAAGTATGAAAGAAAATCTGATATTCATAACAAAAAGAAAGGCACAAAATCAGGAAAAGCTACTTGACTGTATAATTTGAAAGTTTTAATTTTTTTAAGTAGTGGTTAACGTGTTTTCTATGGTAGTTGACACAATGACACTCACATTTTGACTAACGAGATAGCAAGCTGAAAAACATGTATCAGAAAACAAATCACAGTAATAGAAAGAAAACTCGGAGGCCTTATTATACTCTGAAATCGTGGGAACGTGTCTGTAGCAGTAGTATATGAACTACTGCAAACTACAAAGTTGATAATCACATGTGTTTCACGGGGACCAATTGAATCGTTGCAGGTACGTTGTCTCCTTCAGGGGTAGCTATTTTTCTAAGAAATTACCAATATTGTAAAGGGTGGTTACGTAGGAACAAAATCTTAAATCAACAAGGAAAAGCGACCTCTGGCTTGTAATTAGTTACTGGGTCGCTACGGCTATTGTCTATAGCTTCTTTCATCTTAGCTCCAACCACTCCAACCCAGTACCTTCTTCTGCATCTTCACACCTCTAACCCTCTTTTGCCTCTGCATCAAAACCTTCCTCACAAACTAAACTATCTCTATTAGGAATCTATTAATTAATCAGTGAAACAAATATCAACCAACCACATCAAGAATGATGGACCAAATATAACAAAATTGAACAAAATCGTTCTCATTAACGTTGTTTTCGGTTCTAGTCTAGAGGCTTGTAGGAGGGTCAATGTATAATGTAAGGTACTACTAATTCAGGTCACCCTCAACATTTCCACCCCTACACATTGCTTCAACTCTCTCTTATGCTATTCCAATACTTCTTTAAATTCGATCCTTCTTTCCCAATTCTCTCCCAAACCACAGAATCTCCTTCCAAACCATCATCATGAAGAACACAAACACCAACACCAAATTCATCCTTCTCCACCCTTATATCCAAAAACAAGGAAGCTCTAACCGCTTATGGCTCCTAGCCTTTATATCAATCCTCACCCTCGCTTTCCTCGTCACCCTCATTTACACCAGAGAATCCACCTTCATCACCACCGCAACTTCTTCCGTGATTGCTTCTTCCAATGCCCCGGTTTCTGCTCTCGGAACCGCTCCTTTGCCGGCCACCGTGATCAACACTCTCCTCCACTACGCCTCAAAATCCAACGACACCAACCGCATGCCACACTCAGACCTCAAACCCATCTCCGACGTGCTCCGGAAGTGCTCGTCCCCGTGCAACTTACTCATCTTCGGTCTCACGTCCGAAACCCTTCTCTGGAAAGCCCTCAACCACTACGGCAGAACCGTGTTCATCGACGAAAACCGTTATTACGCTGCATATTACGAAGAACTGCACCCAGAAATCGACGCCTACGACGTGCAATACACCACCAAGAGAAGCGAGATGAAGGAGCTCATAGCCTCTGCTAAAGAACGGGTAGCCAACGAGTGCAAGCCGGTGCAGAATCTTCTGTTTTCAGACTGCAAACTGGGACTCAACGACCTTCCCAACCACGTGTACGAGGTTGACTGGGATATCATACTGGTGGACGGGCCACGTGGCGACTGGCCCGACGCCCCTGGAAGGATGTCGGCGATCTTCACCGCCGGTGTTCTGGCGAGGAGCAAAAAGGGTGGGAACCCTAAGACTCATGTGTTTGTGCATGACTTCTCTGGCGAGGTGGAAAAGGTTTGTGGGAGTGAGTTTCTTTGCAGTGAGAATTTGTTGGAGGCAAGTGAGAATTTAGGGCATTATGTGGTGGAAAGAATGGATGAGAGCAGTGTTCAGTATTGTAAGAGTCACTCTTCTTCTGGGTCAGGGAATGCTTCATCAACGTAACGTAACTACTTCTTTCACCATTGTTTCGCCATCCCTCTGGGTATTTATCATCCTTTTTCCATTCCTACATTTTGTTTACTTTTCCTGGCTGGGGCCTGTAAAAATAATTCTTTTTTGAATTTTGGCTTTCCATTTTATCCCTCTCAGAATTGTAATTTCTTCTGTTAATTCAAATTTCCAATTTTCAATTCAGGATATGCATTAGCAAAAGCAATACCAAATAGACAGAGATTGTGTTGCGTACTTTATTTTAGTGATATTGGAATTTTATATAAAAAACTTTAGCAACCGGCTTTTATTAATTTAAATTAAAGAATAATAACACAAAAATATGTCTAGTTTAAATTTAAAATGGTTTGTTTGTTTGCATGTCGTGGTTTCATTGGCTTATGTAAAAAATTGTCTGATGCAATGAAACAGATTATGTTGGGCTTGCAATGGTTTGATAGATATAATTGATGAGATATTGGGAATGAGGATGAGTGTAATGAAGTAGAAAGTTGTATTCTCACCTTTAGAAAAGAGCGTTAGGTACATTAGTTAGTTGTGTGATAGCCACCTTTCAAGTTTAAGGTCGCTTCTAGTTGGAAGGAAGTTGCTTCAGCAACTATACGGCTTTGTTTTACAAGTGAACTCGGCCTCTTAGCTAAATGATGGTTTGCTTAAAAGTCAACTTAATACTTGCATTGGGCCTCTTTGGGCTATGACCTTGCCTCTGGCCCTGAAATTTTCGTCAATAGAATAGACGCAAGTGGGATTAGTTGGGCAATTGCTATCTGCATCCCTTTAAATTCTACCTGCACCCCGTCCGATTTTGGAATTCCATTTTTCCTTTGCCTGTGTTATTTGAAAGTGGTCTTCTTCATGGAGACAGTAGTTTGTGATGGTTGCTGCAACGGAGAATTTCTCCGACAAACGTTGGTGGAGGTTGTGGTGATTTGTCATAGTCAAAATCAAAGAAGGTTGTGATAAGTATATTTAATTATGTATATCTGTAGTGATTAAAAACTTCTACAAATAAAATTTTTAAAAGTTATAACTGTTAGACATACATATAATAAAAACTACAAAAATATTTGAAATCAATGGTGGATCTTCAGATAAAATTTAGGGATGTCAAAAATAAAAGATTAAATATGTTTGGTTTAATTAGTCAGATGGTATTCACTTTCGTTTAGATGTGTCAATTTGATATCCGCTTTTAAAAAAGTGTTAATTGAGTCCTAAATTTTTAAAAGATTACAAAATTAAGTATTGATATAAAGTTAACGGCGTTAATAATTTTTTTCTAAAAATGGACTTAATTGAGACATCTTCTAAAAAGTTAGGACTCGATTGACAGCTTTTTAAAAGCGGGTACCAAACTGATACATCCAAAAGAAAGTGGTACCATTTGCCTAATTAAACAAATATGTTTTTAGTCTATGAACTTTGATGCAAAATTAGAATTCGTTACTGTCTGAAACTTTGATATATTTTAATCCTCAAACTTCAAATGAATGAATATAGTACTGTTAACCTAATTAAGTTAATTTTTTCATACATCAAACGCGTTTTTCAGCAGATATTAAAAGGGGAACGTGTCAAACACCGTAAACAACTCAAATGTTAAGAATAAATTTTAATTTTACATCAAAATTCAGAAATTAAAAATATATTTAACACGATAAATATATAAAATCTTTAAACATATCAAAAATATTAAAATTAAAAATATATATAGAAAAAAAAATTGGAAGAGGGAGAGAGGCCATGGCCTCCCTGTAAGGACACATTTCCCCTGTTTTAAATGTTGATATTATTGTTACAAAAGAAAAAAATATATTAAGAATTAAAAATCGATACAAAATATAATCTTATTTTATAATATTTTGACAATAAAAAACATCATAATTTTTTTAAACATTTATAAAAAATTTAAAACTGTAAAAAAATCAAAATATTTTTTAAAGTTTTTAAAATTCTAAAAAATATTTCTTAATTACTTTTTGATAATTTTATAACTAATATTATAATTGTTTGCTTTCTTTAAAATTACAGCCTCTACAACACAAATAATCTCCTCGTTAAGACTATATTACAAAGTCACGCATCCACGAAAAAACTATATACTACGATTACAACTTCATTATTTATAAGTATGCAACTTGTTCATTTATTACAGCGAAAAACTAATTAAGTTTAAGCAATTTCATAGAAAATAATGAGGCTCTTAGCCAAAACCAACCATTAGAATTTGTAGGAAACAGCATAACCAAAGAATCTATTATTTTTCTTAGTTGGCTGTTTGCAACACGGTATAAAGGTTAAAACACCATAAAAGTGGATGTTATTTCCTCCGACCTTTTTGTTCACTTTGTTAAAAAGTGATTAATCAAATAATATGAATAATAATAAAATTATGAATAATATAATAATAATAATAATAATAATAATTAGAGCAATAATAATAATACTGATATGTATAAAAATAAAAAAATATTAATCAGAGATCCAATAATTCTTATAACAATAATAAATAATAGATAAACAATAAATGAGGTAAGGAGTATAAATAGTCTGGATTGAGGCACGCATATCATTATTCTTAGAGAAAACGTTTGTATGCAAAGGGCAAAACAAAATCATATGTGTTTCTCTCCTAAAATACAACAATCCATCACATCGATTAAGTGCAGCGAAGGATATCTGAATCTTATGAAAATCTTATAAAAATCATTGTTTTAAGAGATAGTATAAAAAAAAACACACTTTTGATAGAACTCTAATGTTTGTTGTGTCTCTCTTCATATATCTAGATGATATTTGTAGGTAGAAAAGAAAGATACAAAAATAAATTATAATAAAAATATATTCATTAAACATAAATAATATTAACTCATACAATTAAGAGTCCATTAAAAACGTGAATAATAACAATTTTTTTATTTTTATTGTTTATTTTTTAAATTATATTAAAATATTTTTAACACATTTCATTCGTGAGAATGTGGAGGGAAAGAGGGCAACAGAAATCACTCTTGTCAATGTTCTTGTGCACGTGCTGAAGACAACGCCTGCATTGTGCCAAGATCCAAGTTGTTATTCTTCATATTACCCAAAGGCTGAACTTGATGGAGGAGTTGTCACTACTCCTGATTTCTTCATGTCGCGAAAGTAGTGACAATAAAAAAGTGGAGTTTATAATAAAAATGACAATATTAGTACGGAACAAAAAGTTTGGTAGACTTAAATCAAACTTAAAAAATAAGGTATTTTGTTTATTTTTTTTTTAGCTTTTTTTAATGAAAAAGAAAATGAAACTTTGAATATAATTTGATGAAGAAAGGTGTCTAAAATGTATATTTTTAGAAAAATCTATATAATTATTTTTAATGAAATCTATTTTTACGGATAAATATATAAAATTTGTATCAATATTCTTCCAATGACTTGGATCTTATATATGTTGATCAAATCATCTAGTCTCTTGATCTCCTCTCATTATCATGGGTATGAGAATTAGAATTATCCTCATCATTGACTACTTCCTTTTTTCTATTGTTTTTTTTACCAATATATTATTTTGTTCATTCAAAAAGCATCCACATGTATTTTCTAATTCATTTTTTTTTATATTTTTATAAATTGATTCGTAACTCCTTTTTGTGATGCAATTAAAACCTTAATTATTCTCTTTTTCGGTATTCTTGAATAGCATGATTCAAATTTTGTAGTTGTATATATTTTATATAAAATAAAAAATTACAAGTGGTTATGATTGACAGGGAAGTAAATTTGATAATAGACTTTCTCCTCCTCAAGTCTCAACTTTTGCACAAATATGTAAAGTTTATTTTAAGATTAATCATTAATAAAAATAATTAAAAAAATTATTGTTCTTCTCCAATCCGATAGTAATTTTTTTTTTCTCCCTAAACTTGAATTACCTTTCCACATAAGCCCAACTTTGAATTATGGTCAAATTAATTTATCATAAAAAAAAGACTAAACCTTAATCTAAGTCATAGTTTTGTAGAAAAATTTCCCTTTTTCGTCATCAAGATATATGCAAAAGAAAAATTCTAAAAACCCGTAATTATAAAAGTACCAAAAACTAAAATTGGGCAAAAAGAATACGTTTATAGTTCTAATACAAATCCAACAAAGAAAAAAAAACAAAAAACAAAAAACAACAACACAAATAGAAAAAAAAAACATACTAATCAGAAATGAGGATGAAAAGATCGGTATACACCAACAACAAGAGATTCAAAGAATATAATTTGCTAAAACTCTAAATATAAAAGATTCTAGAATAGAAAAAAACAATAAGAGATAACAGAGATAAGAGAAGTCACAGAAAAAAAAATAAATAGAATTAAGATTGATTACAAACAAAATAAAGATAATTAACCATTCTCATTTTCTTATTTATAAACAAAATTATAATTTACTAAAAAAATATTTTAACTCATTAAATACCATTTTTAATACCACTAAAAATTAACAAACACTAATAATAAATTATTTAAAGTTTATTTTCAAACATAAATTTATAATTAATTTAATAAAACTATATTAGTAATAAAATATTCTTTTTGAGAATTTTTTTCCTAAATATAATTTTTTAATTAATTTAATAGAATACTCAATAACTTAACAGAAAAATGAATAACATATAATTATTTACCATAGACATAATGGTTTAGAACCACCTAACACTTAACAACTATAAAATTATTTGGTAATATTTCTGTAACATCAGTTAATAGTCAAAACTCACATGAATAATGAAAAAATGTCATCCAGGAATAAGATCATATTTTTCAATTATAATATTTTATTACACTCCTAATCTTAATGACTATCAAATAAGAAGGTGTGTAAACTAGAAGGAAGAGAAAAGCAACCCGTGAACACTGGTATTGAAAATTAACTGTTAGGTAACGAAGATTCCACCTATTTTGTTTTAAAATGTATAAGAACCTAATACAATCAAAGTTTCATATAAAATCAAATTTAAAAAATGGCATTATAAATTGAAAACTAAAACAATATATATATATATATATATATATATATATATATATATACTTGAATAATTAAAATTAATTTTATTTTAATTAATTTTATTTTTTATATATACTTTATACGCTAATCCAATAAACAGCTTTCTTTATTGTTATCAGATTTTGTTTTTCAATTTTATCTGTACATTTCATTTTATTAAATAATTAATTCTTTCGGTGTAATCTCTTATACTTTATTTTTAAATTTGATTTTAATAATTTAAAATAGGTCAATAATTAAAAATAATCTAAAATTTTAAATAAAGATATGTTAAGCATTACTCGATCTTTGATATCTCAATTATATCGATACTTTAAGATTTATTAATAATTTATAATCACATGAAAAATTATTAAAAAATAAATAAGATAAAAAAATGCTAAACATTGAAAATCATACCAAATTCATAATGAAAGTTCAAACTTATAAAAAATAACCTACAATTATTGATTCTAAATTTAAATATAATCTATACATTTATTTGTCATAAACTGTATATTACAAATATTTATTATTATAACATTTAATTATATAAAAATAAATATTTACTCATGTAATGTACAAGTTCAAATAGAAAATTTAAATTATTATTAGGAATTAACAAACATGTGTTATTCAGTTTAAGTAACACAGCACAACACACACACTTGTCTATCTTCCACATTACAAAATGAGGAAGTGAATTATCAAAGTTTAATGGTATGTGATGAGAAAAAATTGTAAAATTATATTTCATGCATCCAAATCTTTTCTATGAGATGAGATAATCAGCTTATTTCTCAAATCCGCTCTTCTTTTCTCCTCCGAATCAACTGAAAAAAACGTAAGTCAACCCGTAAATTCATCCTACCAAAATTTTCTACACAGTGCTCTGAAGACATGCTAATACAGCCTAAGAAAAAAAAAAGTACTTTGACATGGTTATTCATTTGACACATTTTTCCTCGTTGTTGTTAGGTTAGGTTTATAAGGAAGAGTTTGATTAGGAAGATACAATATTAATAAAATCTGAACCATATATAAGACACTAATACCACTTTCAACCCAAAACTTAAAAGGCTCAGATTTAATCAGTGTTGATTTCTCCCGTAAAACCTCTCCCGTAAAACCTGAAAATTGTCGATTATAAAAGTGATGAATGAAGGTAAATGTGTAAATCATTGCCCTTTCTCTAAATAAAAATTTGGGTGTTTGTCTGTCATCGTACCTACTGTTTTTCTTTTCCTATATACGACAACACAACTCTGTTGTCTCGTCAGATTCCTGTATATGCCACTTCACATTTCACTACCTTCTTCCATACCTCACACAAATCACACTAAGAAAAGTATTTTGAGTTTCAGAGAACCACAATTCCCCTATGGCCACGAACTTTAGTTCCATCCCCGTAATTGGTAAACCCCCTTTCCACTTCCATAACCCTCATTCTCGTTACTTTCATCTTTTCCTCAATTCCATCATACCTATTCATACTATTAAGTTCTGTTTTCGTAGACATGTTTGTACACGCTCACGGTTTTACTTTCCATGATTTTGTTAACATATATATACTTGGGTTTATCGGAATTTTGTCTAAACATGTTACGATTGCATTTGCTTCGGATAGTATGTAGTAGAGAATTGGGGAGTAAAATATTGAGTTAGGTTCAGAATCTGATAACTAAGAATAATCTCTTATAACGGTGACGGTGATGCAGATATTAGTTCGCTTTTGGCTAAGGCAGATGATCCCAAAATGGCCGAGGACCCTGGTGTACGCGAGGTTGTAAGACAATTGGATAAGGCTTGTATAGAGGCAGGGTTCTTCTACGTGGTATTTGTTTGTTCTATTAACACTTTTTCCCTTCTATGATTTCTTTACGCATTTCGAGGCAAGAGAGTTTTGAAGCAAAAAATTCCTCCACAATCGTACAGATAAACTCTTTTTTTAAAGGAACTTATTATTATTAAAGAGGTCATTTTGTGTTTAATGTTCGAATCCCGCGTTCCTTGATTGACAGAAAGGACATGGTGTTCCGGAGACTCTCCTCAAAGAAGTTAGAGATGTAACGCGCAGTTTCTTTGAACTTCCATATGAAGAAAAGGCAAAAATAAAATTGACTCCGGCTGCTGGATACAGGTTTGCTTGGTTTACGTCGATCTACTTTGTATGTAAGTTTCAGTTCAGATCATGAGGTTTATGCATTAAATTTTTACTGATAACAGCCTGATGTCTGATGCAGAGGTTATCAAAGGATTGGAGAAAATATAACCAAAGGTGTACCTGACATGCACGAAGCTATTGATGTAAGTCTTATAGTTACATGACATAAAAAAGGTTGACACCCTTAAAATATTATAACCACTTGTAAGTATTTAAATACAAATTATTAATATATTATTATATTGTTAGAATAGGTTGTAAATTAAATGTATTTTGTTTTATATGGTTTGAAAGTATAATTTTGGTTACCTTCTTTTCTGATATACATGTCATAGAACAATCACGTCCAAATGACTTCTTTACTTTATTAATATCATGTGCATTAGGCTCATCTCAGTACAATTTAGAGTCAAGTATAATTTTATTTCCCTAAAAGTGGCAACCTGTAACTTCTGTGTAATATAGCTCATGGATCAACCAATGGTATTTAACATTGTACATGATCAGATTTCCTCAATATTTCATTTTCTTCTCTGGTTGGAGTCTGGCGTAGCTGATCCAGAATTCACTCTGATTCTGGTGATTCTATTAAGCAACAAATGATCCCTTTAATTTTCTTTCCTTTAACAGTGCTATAGAGAAGTGACCAAGGGCATGTATGGAGATCTGGGCAAAACTATGGAAGGAAGCAACCAGTGGTACATAGAAATAGGGATTTTCTGTTTATTACTGCATGTATTCCTCCACAAACACCCTTCAATATTTAGCTAAAAATTAGCTCGAGAACAATTTCATATATACTTTTAATCCTGAATAACTAGGAAGATTCATTGAATTGGATTTATAGTCTATGGATACTTTAGCATGATTGATGTTCTTCTCTGAGCTGACTCTGTTACTCTAGCATTTGATTTACTGGACAAGGGAGTTGGATTTTGGAGTATTAGCATCCAGAAAGAAGCAAGATAATTACATCATTTGGTTTGACCTTCTTCAGTTTTTGTGTTCACCATGCAGGCCACAATATCCTCCAACGTTCAAAGTTCTTATGGAGGAGTATATTCGTCTCTGCACAGGCATGTATTTTACTCATCCACTCTTTTTTTCCATCATGTGAGTTCTTACAGTTAAATTCGTGATTCCTCACATAGTTCCTTTGTTAGAGCAGACCTTGCAAGGAAAATTATGCGTGGAATTGCTTTGGGATTAGGTGGATCACCTGATGAATTCGAAGGTCAAAGAGCTGGGGATCCATTTTGGGTAATGCGGCTCATTGGATACCCAGGTGTATCAACTGTGAATGGAACACATGTTCTTAAAAATGACATTGGATGGTAATGAAATCCTGGATCTGGTTTTTCCAAAATTTCCCTATTTTTAAGTACTTGGATTGCTGATGCCTTTTCCTTTGCTACTTATTCTTCTCCAATTCTTTGAATCAAAATAAACGCAGTGGAGCTCACACTGATTACGGTATACCTGTACCTTTGCATTATTATAAGTCGAGAATATTTGTCTGGTCATTGTCCGTGATTTTAGATATTGTTTAACAGGTTTATTGACATTGGTTAACCAAGATGAGGATACAAACGCACTTCAGGTATGCACTTACTTATGTTTTATTTTGTATTTTAAGATGCTCAAACTCCTCGTTTATTGCATGCAGTTATTGATTTGACCTCTACTCTTATTGCAACCAATCTTGTACCATGCAATTATAAACCTAAATTTGGTAGAAATTATTACTTGAGCCGCTTGTTTTATGGTCTCTACCAATGTTTAATTAATACTTACTAATTGTTGCATAAAGATTGACTGAGACCATGCTGGTTCAGAACCACCTAATAGTTTTTGCAAATGTAGGGGTTCCTTCCAGTTTTTTAAATATCTGTCAGTGGTCTGTAAGACTGTAACTTCGGAGCAGATCTGTTGGTATCCCATTTCCTCCGTTGGACTATATTTCTTGGATAAAATGAGTTTTCCCCAAGAAAAATTAATTTTTAACTATTTTTTTTTGAAAGTTTTGACAATGTCCACCTGGCAGTACCTCTTTAGATAAAAGAAAAGTTTGATGTAATTTGAAAAGAGAAGAAAAAGGTTTGGTGTGACTTAAAAAAATTGTCAAGAAAAACTTTTTCAAAACTATCATTTTAGTAAGATGAGAATGTTCTAGTTCATAGAAAAAATGCAGAGTGGACGGAATATTTTAACTTGTTATTCCGCATGATCTTATATATAATTTATACTTTGCACATATCAATGATCGGAGAAGGTGGACTAGTTACTACGATAAAAAAATTTCACTGTTTTACTTTTTTAACTTTCTTGTTTGCGCATTAGTTCTCATATATATAACAAGTATAAGGATAATCTCTTGTTAAAAGGTATGGAAGTAATTATTCGTACTTTTATTTGACTTGTCCTATTTTTATTCTATTACTTTTAATTTAAATTCATCTTTTTTCATTGTTCAAATGTATGCAAATGATAAATGATAATAGATAAGATTATAATTATGAAAAAGTGGAATATGAAAATTCTTCCAAGACTGTATTCAATATTATTGAAATGGAAAAACAACAATATGTTTTTAGAGTCAAGAGATGTTGGTTAATTATAGTAATTTTTTTGTAACTCAGACAATAATTTCTTTTTACGTTTCCATGCAAATGAAAAATTTAAATGATATATTTATTTGATGTAGCTGTTAATTTTGTGTTTATTTATCTTATTTCAATTTTATTATTAATTGTAGACTCAAAGGGCTCAACAAAGATATAAAACATTAAAACAAAATTATTATAGTAACATTTGTATATACTTTTTCTTTTTTAAGATTTTGCTTGTGGACTGACCTGCACACATGTTGGTCATTCATTGCGCTGTATGAGCTAACAAAACTAATTCACAGTTCTTATATGAACCATCCCAGGCCGCTTTTTGCGAGCCTAATGCATGGCAGGTCAGCCGATCCTTAAAAGTAGTCGATTCTTTCAATTCAACCCACACCTATTGACTTAAGTTTGCGTTCTCTATTTTATCTTGGATAATATTATATGGTCCTGCAACTGTAATTTGAAACTAAAGAGGCGCAACTAAAACGCCTTGAGGCAAATTACCCACCATATTTATGGTGTGAAAATTGATTCAGGTGAGAAACCTATCAGGCGAATGGATATCAGCACCTCCAGTTCCTGGGACTTTTGTGTGCAACATTGGTGACATGCTAAAGGTATCTTATACCTAATCTCTTCATCTATGAATGTGGTAGATAATCTCATTAAGTCTGGAAGAGAACTGCAGATATACTCCAATGGATTGTACGAGTCAACTTTTCATCGGGTGATAAACGACAACTCAAAATACAGAGTCAGCGTAGCATACTTTTACGAGGTTAGCCACATCTAAAATTTACATGTTTCGTTCTTTTCTCGCCTTTGTTTCTGTATGTCACAGATGTCACTGATAAATGAACAGACAAACTTCGATACTGCGGTAGAGCCGTTGGACACACATAAAACGAGGGCAAATGGCAACACGAAGTTCGAAAGACCAGTCTATGGAGAGCATTTAATTGCCAAAGTTCTCACAAACTTTGTTTTTTAGTAACTTTGTTTTCCTTGTTCTGGTGTGCAAATAAGCCAGCCATCTTGATCTTGTCTAGCAGGCTTCTAGCTTGCTACTAGACCTACAACTGCGGATACTGTAATATTGTAATGCAAATCAAGCCTGTCATTTATCAATACCTTCCTTCTCAAAATTTATCACCACACGAGTTCACGACTAGGACTTGTGAATCCACATATCCTAAGTTGTCATAAATCATACTTAGAGCAACAAGTAAACAACACTACCAGGAGGTTTCGTTATCAGATCGTCGAGGGGTTGAGAACACAAACCAATTCTAACTTATGAAACGTTCAAGACAATCACGTAAAATTAATCCGCTCTGATCGCATCAGCGTTTTAATAGGGTACAACACAGCCAATTGACAATTGCCATAAGAATGAAGACAAATACAACACAAAAAAGAAGAAAATGGATATTTTAACCATTCTTACTCCTAATTAATCACAACAAAATTGTATCTAAGTCGTGCGTAATCATGCTAGCTTAGCCTAACCTCACCACCTCTACCACAAAATATTTCATTGAGGTTTTGGCTCAACTTTGAGCTTCAAATGTTGGTGTGCAGCCGAGTCGATCTGAGTAACTGTCCGATGTAAGTTCCACTCGGGTCTCTTTGTAAAGTGGGATCCTTGTACCTGTATCCCTAAGTCGATCTACCATGTCATAAAGAAATTCAAAAGTCAGTTTAGATTGCTTGTTTAGCTCCTCCCTGATATGAGGCTGAAGGCTGAACCAGTCTCCCAACAATTTATGAACATGAGAACGAATCATTCTCCATGGCACAGGGTACTTTTCACAAAGTTTCAAGTACTCTATTAGCAGATCAGCCTGGTCTAGTTTTCCATCCACATTGGTTCCTTCACTTTCAGAAACCCATTCGGCAGTTCGAAATCCAGCAAAGAGAGCAGGATTTTCAAGCAGGGTCTCAGCAGAAAGTACCCCTTCAACCTCCGTCTCTTCCAAGCAGTCTCTAACATCATCCATATGCCGTATGTTCCCATTTGCAAGGACTGGGATCCTGACTGCATTTTTCACAGCCCTGATAGCTTTCCAGTCTGCTCGAAATTTCTTCCCATCCTTCTCATCTCTGGTCCTGCCATGAACTGCTAAAAGCATACAACCAGCCTCTTCAAGCATCCTAGCATACTTCAAAGTGTCTTCTAAATTGGGAAATAGCCTAATCTTGCATGAAACAGGAACCTGGAGGTTTTCAGCTAGTTTTTCCACTAGAGATTTTACAACAGGAAGGTTATCCATCAAAAATGCACCATAGTTTCCTCGTTTAGCAATGCGCTGCGGACACCTACAAAATCAAATCAAACAAATACACCAAAATTTTATCAAAAGATAAAATCCAAGCATAGTGATGACCAATGACGATCGTTAAAATTGAAACAAGGAAAGTTTTTGTATTTCTAAGGTGATAGTATTCCATCCTATCTATATGGATGATCGCTATCTCTCACTTGAATAATATTTTAATATTATAACTGGCAATACTGTTACACCGCAACAGAAATGAAGAAAAGCACAATTTTATTCAGAAGGAATCAAAGATTTGACCCAGAGCACGGTGTAGGAATAAGCCAAACCAGATGAATACAGCCTACAGAGTATTAAATTGTGAGAGGAATTCGAGAGGATCTGCTTCTCTCATTAACCTTACTACTGTCTCTCTACCAAATAAAACAAACAAGAATTCCTAGTATGGTAAATACAATAATAAACTTCAGCTTACTTTCCTCCCTGGGAACTTGATTGAATTACACTAACCTCTCCTTTAATTTTTTAAAAATACACTCCCATCCCTTGAAGCATGAAATGGGGGTAAACTTCTATTCAAACAAAAACATTTCTGGTGGAAAACTATGAATAAAACTACAAGGACATCTTTCGTTTGGATACAACTTACAACTTCAATTTAAAAGGGATTCATGACCACTTCTTCATTCCTTTCCATTTCCTCCTATTCCTATAAACTATGGCTCAAGTGGCTAACACAGGAGGTATTGAAATGAAGCAGATTTGGTGGAAAGAGAATGTAAATATACATTACCCAAGATTAATATCAACATAATCACAATAAGGCTCGACCTTGCGTGCAGCTTCCAACAAAACATCAGGGTCGTTGGCACAGAATTGAACAAAGAGCGGTCGATCCTCCTGCGGTTTCTCCCAAAAGTCACAACAAAGCAACAATAATAGTATTAACACAATTAGAAAAATGGATGATTGTAATTTATCATACCTTGCAAGTGGTGAATTCTTCGTTCCTGTACTTTTCGGTCTCAGAGAAGATGCGGGAATGGAGCATGGGGGTGTAGGCGCCCTGGGCACCGTACTTGCGGCACAGCATTCGAAACGGCAACTCCGAATTGTCAACCATCGGGGCCACAATGAATCTGGGTCGGCCCAACTTGGACCAGTGAGCCCAAGCCCGTTCAGCCCGAGACTCTCCGCATAGACTGCGGGCCGGAAAACCCAAGTGGTGGTGGTGGTGGTCGTCGTGCGGTTGTTCTGCATCGAGAGAAGGTGGGGTTTGGGCCATGAGAGGAGGAGATAGCGCGCAAAAGTATCGGTTGAAAAGGGGAAGGGAATAGGGTTTAGGTTTCATCAATATTCGATGGGTTTTGCGAGCAAACCCATCGCCGCTATCGGATGGTTTCAATACCAATCCACTAAATCATATTTTACATGCCATAATAGGTATGAATTTGATTCTTCTGCTTTTTCAAGCTACTCCACTCGGTAAAATAATATCCGGTCAATTGTAGGTATACATTTTAACAAATACTTTTCCTCCACTCATCATATATATCAATTGTAGAATAATTATTGTTCTTGATTAGAATATGTACTATTTCTTTTTTTATCAAAATAAAATATTACAGTATGATATTTGGATTTATATTTTAAGTGATTTTTTTTTTCATTTTTTAAAACATATAATTATTTTGATAACTAAACTAAATAAAACTAATGTCATTTCATTGGATTAAATACAATTGCTTAATGAAAAAAAAAACTAATTTAATTAAGGATGTTTACAAGACGGGTATGTTTCGTGTAATAGTTCTCCACTATTTTACTTGCTGGATAAATATCTGTCACGTATAGTTCTTATATCCATATGGATATCCATTATGTGAATAATATATATATATATATATATATATATATATATATATATATATATATATATATAATATCCATGGATATTTACAAAAAGTAAAATAAAATATTTAACATATTTTAACCATAAATTCAAATAAAATACAATACATAATCATAAATTTCAAACAAAGTCTAAATAATCCATTTAGATAGTGTTTGAATGATAACTTACAAAGAAATGATTTTTTTTAAAATCAATTGATAAAAAAATAACTCATTCAAAATCAAACTGTTAATATTTTAATCATGTTTTTTTAATTTAAATGATAGTATAGCTGGTACGGGTATCTACAAGTACCGATACTATGATACTAGTTGTACCTGTTCCGTTAACATGTGGATATAAAAAATACTCGTATACGTTAACCATACAAATATCCATCTACAATATTAATTTTCTATCCATTACAAGTTTTATAAGAACATATCCTCAGATATGGTACAAATTTTTTTCAATCTAACTTTATTTTATTATGAGTGTTTATTTCTCTATACTCCATAATATATATTTTTTCAACTTTTTTCCTCTATTCCATAACGAGTTTTCATGATATATTTTTTTACTTAATTCTAAGTCCTCAATATATTATTTTATTTTAGTCCGTAATCTAACACATGTAATCCACCAACTACGAACCTCTCCGTTCGTAGCATCTCTCAAGTGTGAGCACGAAACATACGAATCTCCCTGCTTGTATCCCCACACGAGAGTAACAAGATATGAACCTCCCCGCTCATATCATCACGTGTTCACCACCATCCATGAACCTACCTGCTCATGGCACAACATCTCCTTATCCAAGTCCGCATCAATGCGTACAAACAACACACACAAGCCAATACCTACAGCATTATCACTTGGCACATCCTAAGCGCCCTAGGCGAAATTAGTGTGCAGACCGCCTGGCGGGACCTCCTCGTCGACAAGCGTCAGGCTCTAGTCAGACCCACTGTTTTAAGGTCTATCGCCTGGCGGAGCACACCTTGCCGCCAAGCGCCACGCGATGCAAGGACATCCCTACTGGACCTATCGCCTGACAGCCACACCCATGTCGCCAGGCATTATATCAGTAGACGAACTTTACTGGTTTTAGCACCCAAATTAGATTGGCTTACAACCCAAAGTACTTCCAAAATTCCAGAAATACAGTCGTCACTCAAAGTTAAATTCTTGGTAATCTACGGCCCTCATATGGTTTAAATGCCTATCATTCATAATTGTCAATTCCCTTATTCAAATCTTATGATTTTACCAAGTACTTTAACATTGCATAATACCTCAATCAAGCTCATGGGAAAGACCACCAATCCAGTACATGAAAATTAGACTACCTGCTACTTCCCTACTGAAATGATGTCAACCTTTCATTCAATATCTTTCACTCAAAGCTACACCAATTTATGATTGATACCTTACCCTAATAGATAATAAGTATCCAAAAATTATAATTCTTTATCCAACAAAACTCCACCTTTTCCCAACACCCGCAATCTTAGTGACCATCACCATCATTCTTTATTATGTTCACAATACCATGTACACACCAACTCTCACATACTAATAATATATACACCTTCATATTCTTTTAGGTATAGCATTCTGCTTATCACAGTTTAAATTTAATATTCTCGTCCACCTAAATTTATCACAATGACCATACACAACTCTCGACCCCTACAACATCAGAACACCAAGCTGGAAAACCTCCAACTATTGCTTGGCGGAAGATTATGCACCGCCAGGCGACGTAGCAGATTATGGGAACTTCCTAGTTTTTCCCTCTCTGCGAAGAACCCCTACGTTTTCCCAATCCTGTCTCATTATTCCACTAGCTCGAACTCTCACGCACATCCATAAACTAAAAATGCACATATAAAATATGATGAGTAAAATTTTGCAAAAACCATTTCAAGAACATAATTAAAGATTTGAAAAGGATCAAGAAGTTGATAAAACTTTAAAAAACAATTCAAGAAAAGAAAACTAAGTAAAAAAGTGTAAAAATAAGTAATTCAAGAAGTTAATGAAAATGAAGAGTTTAAAAAATTAGGAAAAGTGAGAAAATAGATTTCAAGAAAAAGAATTTAAAAACTTTACGAGAAGAACTCAATATGATGAGTAAAATTACAAAAAAAAAACAATTTCAAGAACATAATTAAAGATTTGAAAAGGATCAAGAAGTTGATAAAAACTTTAAAAAACAATTCAAAAAGTTTAAGAAAATAAAATTCAAGAAAAGAAAACTAAGTAAAAAAAGTGTAAAAATAAGTAATTCAAGAAGTTAATGAAAATGAATAGTTTAAAAAATTAGGAAAAGTGAGAAAATAGATTTCAAGAAAAAGAATTTAAAAACTTTACGAGAAGAACCCAATATGATGAGTAAAATTAAAAAAAAAACAATTTCAAGAACATAATTAAAGATTTGAAAAGGATCAAGATGTTGACAAAAACTTTAATTTTTTTTTTGAATAGTTTAAGAAAATAAAATACAAGAAAAGAAAAGTAAAAAAATTGTAAAAATAAGTAAGCCAAGAAGTTAATGAAAATGAAGAGTTTAAAAAAATTAGGAAAAGTGAGAAAATAGATTTCAAGAAAAAGAATTTAAAAATTTTTACAGAAGAACTCAATATGATGAGTAAAATTTTGCAAAAACAATATAAAAAACATAATTAGAGATTTGAAAAGGATGATAAAGTTGATAAAATTTTTAAAAAAGAATTCAAAAAGTTTAAGAAAATAAAATACAAGAAAAGAAAAGTAAAGAAAGTGTAAAAATAAGTAATTCAAGAAGTTAATGAAAATGAAGAGTTTAAAAAAATTAAGAAAAGTCAGAAAATAGATTTCAAGAAAAAGAATTTAAAAACTTTTAGAGAAGAACTCAATATGATGAGTAAAATTTTACAAAAAACAATTTCAAGAACATATAATTAAAGATTTGAAAATGATCAAGAAGTTGATAAAAACATTAAAAAAGAGTTCAAAAAGTTTACGAAAATAAAATTCAAGAAAAGAAAAGTAAGTAAAGAAAGTGTAAAAATAAGTAATTCAAGAAGTTGATGAAAATGAAGAGTTTAAAAAAATTAAGAAAAGTGAGAAAATAGATTTCAAGAAAAAGAATTTAAAAACTTTACGAGAAGAACTCAATATGATGAATAAAATTTAGCAAAAAAAATTTCAAGAACATAATTAGAGATTTGAAAAGGATCAAGAAGTTGATAAAAAAATAAAAACAAAATTAAAAAAGTTTAAGAAAATAAAATACAAGAAAAGAAAAGTAAAAAAAGAGTAAAAATAAGTAATTCAAGAAGTCAACGAAAATGAAGAGTTTAAAAAAATTAAAAAAAGTGAGAAAATAAAATTCAAAATAAAGAATTTAAAAACTTTAAGAAAGGAACTCAATAACATAAGTAAAATTTTGCAAAAACAATTTCAAGAATATCATTAAAGATTTGAAAAGGATCAAGAAGTTGATCAAAACTTTAAAAAACAATTCAAAAAGTTTAAGAAATGAAAATTCAAGAAAAGAAAAATAAGTAAAGAAAGTTTAAAAATAAGTTTTTGAAGAAATTTTTGAAAATGAAGAGTTTAAAAAAGTTAAGAAAAGTGAGAAAATAGAGTTCAAGAAAAAGAATTTAAAAACATTAAAAGGATTAAAAAATGTGATGATAAAAATTTTACAAAACAAATTTAAAGAAAATATTTGGAGATTTAAAAAGGATCAAGAAGTTCATAACAACTTTAAAAAAGAATTTAAAAAGTTTAAGAAATGAAAATTCAAGTAAAGAAAAATAAATAAATAAAGTATAAAAATAAATTCTTGAAGAAGTTTTGAAAATGAAGAGTTTAAAAAAGTTAAGAAAAGTGAGAAAATAGATTTCAAGAAAAAGAATTTAAAAACTTTAAGAGGATAAAAAAATGTGATGATTAAAATTTGACAAAACAAATTTAAAGAAAATGTTTGGAGATTTAAAAAGTATCAAGAAGTTGAAAACAACTTTAAAAAAGAATTTAAAAAGTTTAAGAAATGAAAATTCAAGTAAAGAAAAATAAGTAAAGAAAGTGTAAAAATAAGTTCTTGAAGAAGTTTTTGAAAATGAAGAGTTTAAAAAAGTTAAGAAAACTGAGAAAATAGAGTTAAAGAAAAAAAATTTAAAAACTTTAAGAGGATAAAAAAAATGTGATGATTAAAATTTTACAAAACAAATTTAAAGAAAATATTTGGAGATTTAAAAAGGATCAAGAAGTTGATAACAACATTAAAAAAAATTTAAAAAGTTTAAGAAATGAAAATTCAAGAAAAGAAAAATAAATAAAGAAAGTGTAAAAATAAGTTCTTGAACAAGTTTTTGAATATGAAGAGTTTAAAAAAGTTAAGAAAAGAGAGAAAATATAGTTCAAGAAAAAGAATTTAAAAACTTCAAGTGAAGAAAAAAAATGTGATGATCAAAATTTTACAAAACAAATTTAAAGAAAATATTTGGAGATTTAAAAGGATCAAGAAGTTGATAACAACTTTAAAAAAGAATTTAAAAAGTTTAAGAAATGAAAATTCAAGAAAAGAAAAATAAATAAAGTATAAAAATAAGTTATTGAAGAAGTTTTGAAAATGAAGGGTTTAAAAAAGTTAAGAAAAGCTAGAAAATAGAGTTAAGGAAAAAGAATTTAAAAACTTTAAGAGGATAAAAAAAATGTGATGATTAAAATTTTACAAAATAAATTTAAAGAAAATATTTGGAGATTTAAAAAGGATCTAGAAGTTGATAACAACTTTAAAAAAGAATTTAAAAAGTTTAAGAAATGAAAATTCAAGAAAAGAAAAATAAATAAAGAAAGTGTAAAAATAAGTTCTTGATGAAGTTTTGAAAATGATGAGTTGAAAAAAGTTAAGAAAAGTGAGAAAATATAGTTCAAGAAAAAGAATTTAAAAACTTTAAGAGGATAAAAAAATGTGATGATTAAAATTTCACAAAACATATTTAAAGAAAATATTTGGAGATTTAAAAAGTATCATGAAGTTGATAACAACTTTAAAAAAGAATTCAAAAAGTTTAAGAAATGAAAATTCAAGAAAAGAAAAATAAGTAAAGAAAGTGTAAAAATAAGTTCTTGAAGAAGTTTTGAAAATGAAGAGTTTAAAAAAGTTAAGAAAAGTGAGAAAATAGAGTTCAAGAAAAAGAATTTAAAAACTTTAAGAGTATAAAAAGAATTTGATGATTAAAATTTTACAAAACAAATTTCAAGAAAATATTTGGAGATTTAAAAAGGATCAAGAAGTTGATAACAACTTTAAAAAAGAATTTAAAAAGTTTAAGAAATGAAAATTCAAGAAAA
>Ga0214543_1004163_pt1 | contig 27625 bp, 13 predicted proteins | sample CNSS2metaG_FD_160094 | JGI IMG/M metagenome (GOLD analysis project Ga0214543, IMG submission 160094) | Root nodule microbial communities from cowpea collected in UCLA plant growth center, Los Angeles, California, USA - CNSS2 | ecosystem: Host-associated > Plants > Roots > Nodule | place: USA... | reverse complement strand
TATATATATATATATATATATATATATATATATATATATATATATATATTAATTTGAGAAGACTCTTGAAACTCTCTTATTTCCAAAGTTGTTATAAACAATAAATAAAATTTAAGAGATACAATAAAATCAACAATACATTTTTAGTCTTCTAATATAGAAGACTAAGAAACCAATTAGAACTCAAAAAAGAAATTAACGAAAGCTAAATCACCTATCATATTTTTTAATGTTAAAAATTCTTTAATCCTTCTCTTGACAAACTTGAATTGCATCCCAAATGAATTACAATAAACGATTATTAGTCATTCCTAATAGAAAATTTGTATAACAAATATATGTTTATTCTAATATGTACATTACAAAACCATTTCTATCTAATTGTTTAGAGGTCATGTAGAATGTTCAGTATAGACAAATATAGATAAAAGTGGAATGATATATGTACTGTAACACCCCATTTAATTTAAGGTTAAGTATGTTTTTAGTCTCTGAACTTTGGTCCAAAATTGGAATTCATCCCTGGTCGAAACTTTGATAAATTTTGGTCCTTAAACTTTAAAAATGAATGAATATAGTCCTTTTAACCCAATTTTGTTAACTGTTTTTTAAGTTTTGAATGCATTTCTTAGTAAATACTGGAGTTGTTTACGCCGTTTGACACATTCTCGACTTAATATTTACTGAGAAATGCGTTCGAAACATAAAAGAAAGTTAACAAAATTGGATTAAAAGGACTATATTCATTCATTTTTAAAGTTTAGGGATCAAAATTTATCAAAGTTTTGACCAGGGACAAATTCCAATTTTGAGTCAAAGTTCAGGGACTAAAAACATACTTAACCCTTTAATTTAATATGCGAAATTAAAGTAAGCGTCACATAAAGATAACATACTAGCTCAGTCCTAGAGTTTAAAACTCAACCCTTACAACCCAAGGCACACCACGATGCCCAAAAGAAAACTGGATAAAAAGTTTAACAAAAAGTATATAAATCCAAGGAGGAACAAGTACATGGGCCATAGCCCTAAAGAAAAGCCCATAAAGAAATTAAAGTCCATTCCACATGGACTATGCAGCGGAACCATCACCTCCCTGTTGCCCACGGGTGTTCCTCGCATCTACTCACACCAACAAGCTGATGATCATCGCAAAAGAGAGTACCACACAGCAAACAGAACACATAACAATAAAAGTAGGGTAAGTTAGAGCACAAAAGATTTCATCCATACAATCAAATATATTTTCACAATCCCATATACACATATCAACCAAGCATGTTATGACTTCTCAAACAATACACTAAGACACGACTCGACTCATCCGGATACATATAATCTGGTCGGATTCAGCGGATGCTTGCACTTGTGGTGGATACCTCTGCTCACCCCCAAGTTGCTCACCCCCGAGCTATGTGTTACAAGTGTTACAATGAATCAATTTCCCTCACCACAAGGTTAGCCCTTAATGAATTACAGGCCTCCTGCTACTCTCACCACAGAAGTCAATCCGCTCTAAGTGAGACTAACTGACCCTTTAGAGTGTCAAGATGCAACCTTACCTTGAATCCTTACCAGACCATACAGATGGGGCACCACCATAGACACCCACTAACATGGGCCATGGAATTACGTCCCGACCACTAAAGCACGACCCTGAAGCCTCACCCAGAGACTCCAAGGGATTACGTATTGACCACTCACCAACATATATAAACAACTAAGAAATAAACACATACATCATGCATAGAAACTTCATACTACATCCATAACCAACCCTCATTTATCACAGGTTAAATCAATACCAACTCGTCATTTCCAACCATGAGTGAAAATGCTTCCTCTCATACCAATACCATGTCACTGGGTTACCAATCATCAAGGTCCATTGTTGCTCATGCCATATTCGTGACCACACACACATATATATGTATCCAACATCTCATGTACAACTCATATAGAAATCATGTCAGGCTCACAATTCCCCACATATAATCCTCTCCCAATCATGCATATTCCTTCCCATTAAACCATCATACAATAACTCATATAAGCAGAAGTTAAACATCCAAGCACAGAGGGAAAAACAACTCGGGACGCATCCTCGCCCAGCTCTTCGCTCAGGCTGGAGGGTCTTGCTCAAGCGAGAAGGACTCTCGCTCAGGCGAGCTCCCCTCAGCCTAGGCGAGAGCTCAACAAGGAGGACAGTAGCCCTTCCGCAATCTCGCTTAGGCGAGACCCTCTCCGCCTAAGCGAGACATTCGCTCGCTCAAAACAAGGGTTTGGTCGCCTGAGCGGCAACTCGCGTAGAAAACCCTAGGCGAGCCTCTGCTCATCTCACCTAGGCGAGACCAGCTCGCTTGGGCGAGATTATCAATGTTCGCCACTACTCGCACCTGCATAACACATACACACATACCAAACAGAAACTCCAGACAGTCCAGGCATTCATGGCGGCACACAAACTCAAGAAGACAATGAAATTACAATGGTACAGGTCAAAATCACACCAGACAAAGAGGTTCTAGCTTCCCGTACCTGGAACGAGCTAGTTTTAATGCCTCGACACCGAACAGCGGAGTACCACAACCCTAGGAGAAGATCACAGAGCTGGAACCAGTGAACAGAGGGCGTTTACTACTGAAGCTCTAACACTACCCGGAAATAGGACCAGAGATTTAGAAGTATGGGTTGGGAATACTTACGTGAGTCAAGAACGGAGTCAAAGGGAACGTGAACTGAAGGTATGCTTTGGAACCCTAGCAGAGGCGGCAGCAGCTCTAAGAGAAGGGGATCTGTTTTTACGAAAGTGAACAAATGTTTAGGGTTAGGGCACATTAGGTCTGATTTCGTTTTGGGCCAACCCTCGAGCCCATTAAAGTGGGATAACCTTTGAAAACTAAGGCAACAGAAAAACTAGGCCTTACATGTACACCTTAATTTTATCTACACTTATTATACACTTGTTTTTTCTTTTTATTTCTCTCTTTTTATTACATCATATAACTAATAAATTTATCTTTTTTGTTCTCTCTCTCTATAAGTGTATATTAGGTGTTAATGTACCTTTTTGGTGTTCATGAATCATTTTTCATAAGTAAAGAAATGATCTCTAAGAAATGAAGGGTTAAATATATTTGTAGTCCCATAATTTTCAGTCAGAATTAGTTCATTTCAAAAATTTGGACTAATTTAGTCATTCATCTTTCAAAATATGTGAATTTAGTCTTTTTAATCAAATTTTGTTAGATTTATTTAATGTCTCGTACGCATTTCAGGATTGTATTTGAGTTCTTTGTTCTGTTTGACACATCTTTGCTTTAATGTTAAGTCAAATACTATTATGAAACACGCTTAAAATGTCAAATAAACTTAACAAAATTTTATTAAAAGAACTAAATCCACGTATTTTGATAGATGAATAACTAAATTTGTCTAAAATTTCAAAATGGACTAATTTCAAAATTTACTGAAAGTTAAGGGACAAAAACATATTTAACAAAAAATGAATCAGATGCAACTCTTCTCTTTGGCCTTTCTTTGTCACAATACCATAAAAAATCATCTTAAATGGGTCGATTGATGGGAGCAACCACTAGATGACTAGAGAGAAAACTTCATTTAATCACATAGAGAAAAATGAAGTTATGGGTTTCCAAGCTTAACAAATATCTCATGTCTTATTGTGCATCATGTAAAATGTGGAAAAATAGTAAAAACATAATGTTGCAAATCTATTCATTTGTAACTTGCAAAATTGTAGCGTAATCCACCTTAACAAGACCACATTTTCTTCACAAATCGGTTCTCACATGACATGCTTGGCATACTTAAACAAAATATAATCTTCTAAATTTTTAAAATTGGAGATTTTCCATCAAGAGAATCTATAACCATATGCCATAGAAAAGTTTAATCTCTCTATACATTATATCCACTAGCTTCTTTTAAAAAGCTCTACGAGGCGTGATCAAAACCAAAATATTCTCTCATTCATGCACACCCCATTTTGTAGTCAATGCTTTTAATTAATTTTTTTAACATAGTTTTACTCATAATTTAAAAAAATACCACTTTCTTTTGATGTTTCTTTATGTTTTAAAATTGTTTTTTTCATCATGTAGTTATGCTTTCTATGTTTGCTATTGGCCATCAAATTTTAAGTAAAGGAGGAGAAAAAAGGGCACAGCTTCCACATGTACAAAATCTTATGTGTCACTTGTTTCTTAATTATGTGTATTTCACTCGCGATTTTGTAACATTTAATAATGTGTTGAAAATAAAGAGTTGCTACATCAACTCCTGCTAGGAATCTATTATTAGATTAGGGTTTTATTGAAGAAAAAAAAGTAGCACTGTTAGATTTAATAGTTACTAAATGAAGTGTCCTAATTTTTTTTTCATCTTTCACTATCCCGATTTCTCTTTGGCCATATCTTCTCTGACATCAATGGTGCAACTTCTGTTGCAATTGTAACATCAAACACTAAAGTTATCGCTTACGGTGGTAGCGACTACACCGAAACTAAATCTAACAACTCAACAATTATTTTCCCTATTAGGTCCCTATCCTGAACTTCACCTTAGATTAGATTAAAGTGTTTTAAGTTTTGAAGATCTTGTGCACTAAACACACTAAAAGTCAGAAAGAAAAGTGACTAGGTTACTTTATTCAACATTGCTTTGCCAACATTATTGAGACTATTACACAATATGTAAGCATCATGTATTAAGATGAAGCAGCATTCTTTTACAAGAAAAATGATCATTTTAAGGGCTATGTTGAGTACAGAATACAAAGCCTAAAAAGTCCACTATACTACATATTGAGTAAATGAATTCATTTTCCAACACACCAAACATATGGAGATGCTTAAATAAAAACTGAAGCAGTCCTGTGAAAAACAGTAACAGCTCCATGCCTAGTGTAGAAAATGGGAATGAGGTACCCATTGGACTTGCTTCTTGAGTCTATCATTCATGTTTTCTGGGAGCTAATGAAGGACCAAATACCTCTGGTTTCTGTATTTATTACCATGGAATCTCATACACTACGTTGTTCTTTCAAAACCTCCTCCTACCTGCATATGTAACCATTCAGGTGAAGATCCTCTGCTATACTCTCTTGGAGCTTGTGAACCGAACGGCATGCCCGCGGGATCAAACGCATGCTGACCAAACTGGAATCAAAATTCATGGCTTTTAAGACTCATGATCTTTCAACAATACTCTACCAACATTCAACTCAACATTCCACCCAAAAAATTTCCAAACATCCCAATAAACAAGTTTGCAAATAAAACAAACTCTTAAGACACACACAGTATCTCTCTAAAAGAGATAGTTCAACCCTAACAGAAATCCTAGAAACATAGCAACAGGTAGAATTGCACAGATGTATTGTCAAAAAGAAGAATTTAATATTCAGAAATTCAATATAAAAAGCAAGAGTGTTTTAAGACTTACATCCTTAGGAGGAAAGGCTTCAATACCGGAGTTCAGTCTCGAATTCACTGCTTCAAGCTTCATTGACAAAAACTGTGACATCCATCCAATAACAGAGATTCAGGACAGACATAAATTTAAGAAAGATTTTAATTGAGCAAAAATAAGAAAATAATAAAAAAGCAATGATATCTACCTCAACTTGGCGCTGAAGAGATTGGATATAATTTATTATTTCATCAAGGACCAACGCTTTCCCGATAACCTAAATCAGAGAAAGCATCTCAATTCACACTTTCCATGAATTATAAATTCATAACCATACCAATAATCACAAATAATTTTCCATTGTGTTATCAATATGTATATGGCCATCTTGACAGAGACGTGCACATATAAACATCCAAAAGATAACGTTGTTCTTTTCCAACCCATAAACTTTTTTTTTTTTTTTAATTATGCGCACACATTCGTGAGCAGAAACAAAACTACACCAGTACAAAAACAATACCTTATTACAACCAGGGACCAAATCCTGAAGAATTTTCATCCTTTCACTAATCTTTTCCCTTCGAGCCTGTGCAGCATCCACCAAAGTCCCAATTAGAAATCACAATCAAGAACTTTCCTTCATCCAAACACACCTTAAACTCAATTTCCCCTTTAAATTAACATAAAAAAGGTAAACCCATACTTCCATATATTCACTTTACATTTTTAACAGAACAACCCATTAAGAAAAGAAACAAAAGAACAAAATTTTACTCGTTCTGCAAGACTGTGACTATCAGTGGCTTGACCCCTTCTGGCTCGGACGTGAATGTAATCTTGCTTGGGAGCTTCCGAAGGAGGCTTTGCGCTTTGCTCCGCAGGCTTTCCTGAACTGACTTCTCCTTCACCTTTACCATTACCATCACCATTCGCTGTTGCTTTAACACGTTTTCCATCACCCTCATTCTGCGCAATCCAAACAACCCTTAACCACATCCTCAATCAATTCAAGTAAACAAAACAAAATAACAAACGCTAGTGAGCGATTATGTACCACGGCATTGCTGGTGGACACGGCCTTAGCCGAATCATCCTCCGAGTCTCGCCGCTTTCTGGTGTTACTCGTCCCAAGCCCATTGTTGGGCCCGGGAGGAAAATCCCCAAACTGCCCCGGCCCATGTCCGAACTGCGGGCTCCGGAGACCCAATCCTCCGCCGCCATTAATCGCTTGCGGAAACTGCCAGATCTCCGCCAAGCTATACGGCGCCGTATTGCCGCTCCCATTATTCGCAAAGGAACCCTCGTTCATCATCCCACCCGGATCCATAAATGAAAACCCGAACCGCAAACTCAGTTTAACATTCACTAACGGAATAACCAAACCGCAACAAAAAAAAGAGTGAGAGAAAGAGAAAGACGAAGAGAGAGAGAGAGAGGGAGAGAGAGAGAGAGAGAGAAAGGTCTTGGCTTTGGTGCTTGATCTCCTTGGACAGTGGAGAATGGTGCGCGCTGTGGGTTTATATTATATCTCTCTCTTCACTCACACTGTTCCACGGACACAGACCTCGGTGGCAGCGTACGAAGTCGTTTCCACTGAGGTTTGAGCGGTTCTCTCTTCCCTGCCGTACGATCAAACTACCCTGCCTCGTCCTATCCAAGATTTCAACCGTTGATTTCCCCCACCCAATCCAGTTCTGCCACGTGGTAAGGGTTTTAATGTATTCGGGATCTGAAACTCGTAACAGGTGCGGTTGGGTTACGAAAAGGTTTTGGAGTAATTAATCATTGTTTGGATTTAAATAATAGGAGTGAGTGAGTATGTGATGTGAGCGAGATGGAGTGAGAGTGAGAGGGGTCAATTTGTGGTAAAGTTTCTAATAATGATGGTTATGGATATTTTAAGAATTTAATCAGAATCAGAAGAATATTCAACCCTTTTGTATATGGAAACCACACACGTTATTACGAACGAAACTGATTAATGAATAGGAAGTAAAACTTACAAAACTCCAGAAGCATTAAGATGTTTGAAAATGTATGTATTAGAAACTGTAACTGAATTAATTAGAGAAGACGTTTAAAGTAATTAGAAAGGGTTTAATATGTATAAAAAAACCATTCCCACGCATATGAGTTGTACTTGGAATAGATTTGGGGCACAAATATAGATAATGCACGAAAATTATATAATTTAAAATTTGGCATGGAATTTTGTTGTGTGCGTTTTGGGGACGTCAAAGGATAATACGATCAGGAGAACATTGGATGCATATTTAGAAGGCCCACAAGCTAACTGTTTCGGCATGGAGCTAGGTTTTGATGGTGACACTAAACTAGTCCCGTTACAGTGATCCGTTTTAATTTTTGGGCTTATCTGATTTAAATTTTTTTTTCCCTTGACGTGTGTTGTACCAGGATGTCCTCATTTTGTTGCATAATAATGCAATGGCTGGTCCCATTTCATAACTGTGAAAGGAGAGTGAAATGATGGAAGAAATTAAATTTAAAAGGTTTTTGGAGAGGATTAAGGTTAGAAAAGTGTGTTATGTTACGTTTTGGGAGTTAAACGTTGTTGAATCCTGTATAATCATGTTTTCATCACTCATCATTACATAATCTTATGTTTGCGTTTTGAAGCTGTTGTGGGTAGCAAGATTGACAAGAAGCAAGCGCGTAGCCTCTGGAAGAGTGGCCCAATTGGACATCAGCACGTGATTAAGTGCAGCATTTCGTAAAAGAAGAACAATATTGTGATTCAGTCTTTATCAAAAAAGAAAATAAATATTTATTTATTATTATTATTACTTAAATCATGTTTGGTTTGATTGCACTTAATTAACTGTGCTCCAAAAACAGGACATTATGTTTGGTTTGATTGCACTTAAATTTGGTAGAGGGAAGGCATAAAAGAAAGAGTGAAGGGAGAGAAAAAAAAAAGTGTTGAGACACTTGGTTTTTTATGATTGGTAATGCCATTGGTGGGTGCACTTGGTTTTTAACCTTAAATTTATTTTAAAATCATATTTTCTTTTTCTTATTCCCATTGAAAATCTAGTTACAAACTATCCTATCTTTACATTAAAAATGAAATTTATTGTTGTTAAAGGTAATATTTACATTTTAAAAACTATTAAATTATAAAAAATGATTATTTATAAAACATCCCCTTAAAGAGTAACGGTGTAGTTGTGAACTAATAAATTGTATAAATATAAAATAAATAATATATATAAATTATAAACATATTGTCTTCAAATTTTAAATCTAAAAAAAAGTTATAAACATTTTTAAGTCACTAATCAAAAGAGTCTAGGACAATACAACAAAGAACAAAATGTTATAATTAAAGATAATTTCTTTTTCCTTGAAGTATACTCTTTCGCTCTTTTGTTCGTTATTTGGAACAGTCAAAATCACGAACCACTTTACTTTTCTACCACTACAACCTAAATTGAGTTGGGTCTTATTTTATTTCTAATTTCATATGTGTTTTTTAGTAATTTAGATTTATGTGATCAATGTAGATTTGAACATTTTTCTACCTCCAGTCTTTCCAAATTTGTGAATATTGGAGGTTGTTTAAAGTTTTTTACATCATTATTTAATAACCTATATAAATTGTTTCTCTTTCCTACAGTGTTAAAAATATTGTTTTAATTAACACTTTTAAATGTCTCTTTTTTCTAGTATCACTTATTTTATATAAAAAAATACCGTTATCTTATAGAAATAATGATATACCCAATTAATTAATAATTATTGTAATATTACTTTTTAATGTCAAAGATACAATTTAAAAAAAGACAGAATATGAAAAAGCCTTTTGAAATGTTTATAAATAGATCTAAAATAATTTATTATTTTTTTACCCAAGATTTCATTCATCTAAAGCATTTAACTAAGATTTCATTTATCTAATGTATTTAAACTCTCCTTATATTCTTTATATGATTTATAGTTAATTATTAGTTATCTTTTCTACCATGAGGTTATACTACTGAAATAGTGATGGTGGATAGTTGAAATAGGACAATCAAAATCTTTATTAAAGTTTTTGTTTCTTCTATAATTGATTATATATCTTCTCTATTTTTTTTAATATATGAGAATTTTATACTCCATGCGTTAAAATCAACTAAGGAATAAGAATTTATACTAATCTAAATTGATGGAAATATTGATAGTATAGGTTGAAGTTTTGGAAAAAATTTCACCTCACTTTGGAAATTTATGAATATTGAAGTTACTTTTCTTACAAGTCATACTACTTAGGGGAGTTAATTAATTATATTTGTTAGAAAAATATTACTTAAATAATAGTAATAATAATAAAAATATGAAATAACATAATAATAATTATAATTAGAGCAATAATAATACTGACATGTGTATGAATAAAAGAATATTAATTAGAGACTTGATAATTCTTATAAAAATAATAAATAATAGATAAAAGATAAAAGGTAAAAAGTAAAAATAGCCTGGGTTGAGGCACACATAACGCTATTCTTAGAGAGAAAATATTTTTATTGCACAGGGCTAAACAAATACACAATCATATGTGTTTCAAATCATATGCGTTTCTCTCCCAAGATACAACAACCTGTAAGATCGACCGAATGCAGCAAAGGATCTCCGAACCTTATGAACACTACTATCTTAAAGACAAGAAGAACAATCTTGAGAAAACTCTAGTGTTTGTTATTCTTTGTTGTTGTCTTATTGTGTCTTTTCCCATGCACCTAGGTGGTATTAATAGGTAGTAAAAGGAGACAAATGAGTAAACTGTAATAAGAATATAGTTGTTAGCTATATAAAACATTAACCCATAAATTAAAGCTCTATAAAAACATGAGTAACAACAAGTTTGTTTTTATTTTAATTATTTATTTTTTAAATTATATTAAAATATTTCCAACTATCCCCACATAATTTAAAAACTAAAATAAAACAAAATATATTATCTTTTAAAACAAAATATTGTAGTTCAGTGTAAGGAACCTTCTAGGTCTGACCCTTACACCTAGTGCTTATGAACTTCCACCCAAGAAAATGCAAAGACTTGATTGTCTTGAACTACATCCCTTATGACCGGATTTTAGTAAATAACACATACAATATCGGTGTTCATTATAGGTTCTAATCAGTGGGTGCACGTTACGACCTTGTGCATGTATCTTGTTTCATGAGTGTCACTTAGAGACTTGCCCATGTCTCACAATGGTGGCCCCACCATCACACTCACTAGGTAAACCCTCAAAGGGTGGTTTGTGACTCACACCCCTACAACAATTATCATTGGGTTTATTAAGAGGTATTTTATAAAATAATACACATACCTCAACCATTGGGTTTATTAAGAGGTATTTTATAAAATAAGCATAATAATGCACATACCTCAACCTTATTATTAACACAATTTATAGTACACCTCGTTATAGGAATGAGACAAAATTTAATCAAATTATTTGGTGTACTTTAGTCAACAACAACTTCGTTGTTACCCATTGAACTCCATTCCATGGGATCGTCATTCATGTGGAGATGGGTGTCCATTATTGCAACTAATTTATGGGCTATAATCTCATTCCCCTCGACGACTCAAATACTTGTTGTTGATGCATCAACCCTTTGATAACTAGATCTACAATATTTCTTTCCGACCTGACAAAGTCAAGAGAGACAATACCAATAGTAATTTAGTTTCTAATATATTTTCCTCTCATTCTCATATGTCAACTTCATTGACATTTTTACTAAAAACTTTAAATATAACAATTTAATTGTCAGGATGCATTGGAAAAAGAAATAATTTATGCTTGCATAGTAGATCATGACAGCAACTTTTTTAACATACTTCCATGATAAGACATCTTCATCCAAGGTTAAAACATAACCATAACCAATAGTTGATATTGTGCCAACAGAATCAATATCCAATTTACATTAAAATATCATTAAATTATCTCAAGAAATTGGACATATTGCCATAACTAGAAAAAACACAAATAATATTACACTAGATGGCAAAACAATGAGGTAAATATGGTAAGCAGGATATAAAATTTCACTAATATAATGTTAGGCAAGCTAGAACTTGTAGAATAACATTTACCATATCAAAGCATTTTTTTTTCATTGCACCATTATATTAACACCATACACTATATGAAGATGTTACTTAATGAATAATATCATGAATTTTACACAAAACACTCATTTATAAAGACATGTATCATCACTTCTTTAATTAATTTTATAATTTGAATAGTCTCTAACCAAAATTTTGAACAATTATAATAATAGCATGTCATAAATCACAACTTAACATTTTGTAATAATAAAAAAAACTTATAAATATTTTATTACAAGATAAAGGTATGTAAACCAAACAAATCATCACAAATATATCATTTACCAACCAAAACACATGTCTAGAAATAATAATCTTATTGCACTCAAGAAACACTTCATAACTATGTTGAGCAGCAAGGAAGTTTCTAAATTCAAAAACATGAAAAGCTTTTTTTTTTTTTTGAAATAATTGTTGGAAGACAAGTTTAATTTTTACTTGACCATCCCTTCAATTTTTTATATGAAGATTTTTTTCTTTTATTAGCATTTACATGACTTTAAACATGATATCAAATAAAATAATTTATTTTATTTTTATGTCATAAAAAATAATTTTAAATTCATAAATTTGATAAAGATTATATTTATTATTAGTCATATTTTTTTTCATATAAATATCAAGCTATTTTTTTTTCTTTGCAAATGCAAAGTTTAGTTCAAGTGTTTTCCATAACACACTAGTAGTTTTAGTATGATAAATTATTTTATAATTGTTTTCATACAAAACAATTAAATTATATTCATGATATGAAACATCTTTATCAATGATAAGAGTAGACAATATTAAAGCATAAATTAATATAACAACAAAAACATTAGTTTTAAACATCATAAAAAATTATTCAATGAGCAGAAATTTCATTTATCCATAATTTCATTTATTGTTACCAACAGAAATAGAAATAATTATACACATCAATTTTTAGGCTTAGTTGAAACTGATTTAATTATAACCATAAGAAACACATTAGTTCATAAGATGTGTTTTCAGTCTTCAGTTCTATATTGTTTTTACTTTTAGAAATGAATACACATGAGTAATCAAAAATAGAAATAACAAGATAGTTTTTCTCTCTAAGAATGTTAGAAAAATGATTACTCAAATAATAGTAATAATAATAAAAATATGAAATAACATAATAATAATTATAATTAGAGCAATAATAATACTGACATGTGTATGAATCAAAGAATATTAATTAGAGACTTAATAATTCTTATAACAATAATAAATAAATAAATAATAAAGAATAGATAAAAGATAGAAGGTAAGGAGTAGAAATAGCTTGGGTTGAGGCATGCATAACGCTATCCTTAGAGAGAAAATGCCCCTACTGCACAGGGCTAAACAAATACACAATCATATGTGTTTCTCTCCCAAGATCTAACAACCCGTCAGATCGATCGAGTGCAGCGAAGATCTCCGAACCTTATGAACACTACTATCTTAAAGATAATATAGAGAAGACAAGAAGAACACTTTTGAGAAAATTCTAGTGTTTGTTATTCTTTGTTGTTGTCTTGTTGTGTCTTTCCTCATGCACCTAGGTGGTATTAATAGGTAGCAAAAGGAGACAAAGGAGTAAACTGTAATAAGAATATAGTTGTTATCTATATAAAACATTAACCCATAAATTAAAGCTCTATAAAAACATGAGTAACAACAAGTTTGTTTTTATTTTAATTATTTATTTTTTAAATTATATTAAAATATTTCCAACAACATTTACTTATTTAAGTTCAATTCACATGTATAGAATGGTATGAAATATTATAGAAATTAAATTGTATATGTGCAAGAAGCTGAAGTATTAATATTATGAGATTATGATTATGTTGACGTAATTTAGTTTTTAAGCAATCTTGGTTGAGTTAAGAAGATAAAATAATGAGGAATTGATGTTAAGTTAGGTTTAATTATCTGGATGGTTTCCATTTTAGAAATTCGTCCCCGTTTTTTAAAAAATTTCAATTGCGTCTCAACTTTTGAAAAAATTTCTCAATCAGGTCACATTCAGAAAAAAATTACTAATGACAAGCCACATGTCAATTTATGGTTTTTTAATTATTTTTATTTTTTTAAAATTTTTAAATTTTTGATCTGTTTACAAAAAAAATTATGTTACCACATGTCAGTTCTCTGGTGTGACACGTGGCACTGTCAGTGTCACGTGTCATTATCAAATGTCATTTTCTTGATTTCAATTTAGTACCTATATATATCTCTTTGATTCAATTTAGTCCCTACTTATGTCTCTTTGATTCAGTTTTGTCCAAGTATGTTTTCAAAATAGAGCAATATTGTCTCTCTCCAAATTGAGACCAAATTTATTATTTGTATAAATATTATTCTAACATTTTTTTATTAAAAATGACTTTTTAACATATTACATTATTGTATATTATTAACTCGTGTTTTATTTATCATTAATTTTATTCAAAATTTAACAATAGTGTCTCTATCGAATTTGAAACCAAATTTATTATTTGTATAAATATTATAATGATATTTTTTTATTAAAAATGACTTTTTAACATATTACATTATTGTATACTATTAACCCATATTTTGTTAATAATTTCTTTTACCACTAAATTTTAATATAAATATCAATACTTAATTTTGTAAAATATTTATACTTAATTAGTTTTTAATCTTATAAAAAAAAATTGATTAAAGAAACATATTAATATTATTAAAAAAAATTGGGACAAAATTGAATCAAAGAGATATAAGTAGGGACTAAATTAAATCAAAGAGACATATTTAGAGACTAAATTGAAATCAACACTTGGTAGTGACATTGTCCTACCAAGTGGCATTAACAATGTCACATGTCACACCAGGGACCTGACACGTGGCAACAAAATTTGTCGCAAAATAAAATTTTAAAAATTGAAAAAAAATTTAAAAAACTACAGACTAGCATATGACATGTTGTTAACGTCGTTAGTAATTTTTTCAGAAAGAGACATAATCGAGACATTTTTTCAAAAATTGGGATGCAATTGGAACTTTTTTAAAAATAAGGACCAACTTGATGCACTCCTACCAAAGTGGGGACCATCTAAGTAATTAAGCCTTAAAGTTATAAAAATTAAAAAAAAAATTGACTTTGTGAAGAGTTAAGTATCATTGTCCTTTTTAGTTTTGTATAAGTTGCTTGAGCGCCAAATTATCTCTTTAGAAACACTCTAAGTGGTAATAGTTGTAGAAATCAAAGAAGTATATGAAGAAGAGGATTGTGTATTATTGATTGTCTAGAATATGTTACAAGAGATATGTTATATAATACACACAAAGCTAACCCTAGAAGTCATAAGTAAATGGATCTAAAACATGGGCTTATGCTAACATCCCCCTTAAACTCACAATAATAGTGGAAATGCATTGGGAGTTTGTCAAATGAAAAACAAAATTGTAAAACAGAGTGTGACTTAGTAAACATATATGCAATTTGTAGAGTCAAAGGAACAAACACTAAAAATATAATGCCAATTTGAAGATAATGACAAGTAAAATGACAATTTGTTTCAATATGCTTGGTTCACTCATGAAAAACATAGTTGCGAGCAATATGAATAAAGCTTTTATTGTCACAACGTAGAGGCGTAGGATCTTTCAAATAAACATCCATATTTGCAAGTAACCAATGCAACCAAATAATCTCACAGGTAGTCAAAGACATGACGTGATACTCAACTTATGTGAATGATCGAGATGTCGCACATTGTTACTTACTCTTCCATGATATAAGTGAATAACCAAGAAAAACACACCACCATGTAGTGGATTTCCAATCATTAAGATCACCATTCCAATCTACATCATAATAGGCACGCAAGTCTAAAGACGTTGTAGAAGGAAGCAAAAAAAGACTGAAACTAAGTGCCTTAAAGATATCTTAATATTAAGAGCAACAACCCAATGAGTTGTTGTTAGAGCTTAAACAAACTAACTAACAACACGAACAACATGTGCAATGTTTAAATAAGTCACAATAAGATAAACCAGACTCTGACAATACTTCGATATAAAGTAGAACCTGTCAAAGGAACACCATTTGATGGGGAATATCGTGCACTTGTCTCAAGAAGAAATCTTGTTGTTAGTAAGTCAAACACGTTCAAATAGGTCAACAATATACTTAGGCTAAGACAAAAGCTAACCTTTGGAAGAAGAAACAACCGCAATACCCAAAAAGTAGCGCAATATACTTAAATCTTTCATAGAAAAATGATAGGATAATGCAGCTTTTAAATGTGGAATTTCATCAAAATCATCATAATAATAATAATCATATCACTGACATATAAGTATAGCAAAATACGTCTTGCATTGATTTTCTTCACAAATAAAGCAGAATCATGATGACTAATAACAAAACCAAGAGAAATAATTATTGTAGAAAACTTCTCAAACCAAGCACAAGGTGCTTGTTTACAGCCATAAAGGGCCTTTTGAAGTTTGCAAACTTCACCAGATTTGTGAAAGACACCTAGTAGTGGAATCATGTATACTTCACATCCATTTGAAAAGTATTTCATTGAAAAATATAAGCGACAACAATCAAGGTACGAACAATAGTCATCTTTGCCACAATAACAAAAGTTTTCTCATAATCTATGCCATACTCTTGGGTATATCCTTTAGCAATAAGTATAACTTTATACCTTTCAATTGAGTCATCTGATTTAGTCTTGATTTTGAATACCCAAACGAGATCTAATAGGACGTTTTTCTAGTGGCAATGGAACTAAACCCCATGTTTGAGTTTGATGTAGAGCTACAAGTTCCTCAGCCATAACATTCTGCCAAATTGGATCATAGATAGCCTATATATAGGATGAAGGCTCACGAAGAAGATGAATAGAGGTGATAAAAGTAGCAAATGAACCATAATAATAGGAATAAATAAGAACTGGTAGTTGAGTAGACTTATGATTACGACTGATTCAAATAAGTGGTAGAGGAACCGTAACCCCAAGAAATGATTGAGCAGACATAGTAAGGGATCAACAGGTACAACCTCTACTGTTGTGTTTGTAGTTGGTTCTAAGATAAATTCTGGAGTTGGTACAGAAGTAGGAGTAGTGTCATAAATATCAAAAGGATCAAGTTTAATGATAATCAGATGTAGTTAAATAATGAGTTAGTTGGAATAGAAAAGAATAAAATATGTTCTAAGAACAAAACATGACACAAGACCTCTGCTTTTGTGTTTGTAGTTGGTTCTAAGATAGATTCTAGAGTTGGTACAAAAGTAGGAGTAATGTTATCAATATCAAAAGGATCAAGTTTAATGACAATCAGATGTAGTCAAATAATATGAGTTAGCTGGAATAGAAAAGAATGAAATATGTTCTAAAAACAAAACATGACGTAAGACATACAATTTTTGACTAACTAGATCAAAGCAACGATATCTCGTTTAACCAAGACCTATCCAGAAAAGACACACAAAACAGACTTAGTTGATAATTTAATATGCTCAACATGTGGCTTTAGAATAAAACATGTACATCAAAATACATACAAAATAGAGTAATCAGGCGTATGACCATACAAATTTTCAAAAGGAGACAAGCCAAAATTATGCGAAGTCGGGATCCGATTCACGACAAGAGTTTTTGTAAGAATAGTTTCCTTAAGAAGACACTTGGAACATCAATAGATAACAAGAATGATCTTACAATCTCAACAAGATGATGATGTTTTCTTTTATCAATGTCATTTTTTTGAGTTGAGGATTGTCAGTGCAAGGGGTCTAATGTATAGTTCCATTAGGCAAATAACGATGTAAAATAATTATAAGTGTATTCACCCTCAAGTCACAATGAAAGGTTTTTATGGTAGCAGAGTGTTATTGTGTATGATATTGTTATGATGGTTGTTGTTGAGGTCTAGCTTTGTTTAGCAATAAAGGATACTAAGATTTCCAGTGATTCTCATGGTTACAGTAAGAACATTGATCAAAAGCAACTTTACTAGCATGTTATTTATGTTGAGCTCTAATAGAAGACCTATTTGAAGCTATAAAAAGATATGAAGCTGAAGATGGACTGGTCTTGTGATCATTATGAGTCTGAAGTCTAATTTCCTCTACTAATAATTCATTAGCAATATCATCAACAGAAGGAGAAGGTTATGATGCAGAATTGAACCAAACGTTGTGATTCCCTACAAGTAATAAAAGGTGCAAAAAGACTCAATTATGTAGGTTTAGTCAAGGCAAGTTGATCCCATAGGATTGTCATGGCAGAATAAAAGTCATGAATGCTCATGTTATTTTGCTTCAATGCATGAATATTTGTCTCAAGTTGATACTGCTTGGCAAAATTAGACTGTGTATACAATCGAGATAAGTGATCCTATAATAGTATCATATTTTTCCAATTGAGCGTGTGACATAATTATTGACCCAAGTGATAATTTTAGAGTTATCAATTTTTCATACCTTTAAGGCAGTAGTATAATCATCGACATTTGTGTCAATTCGTTTTGCCTTAACACCTGAAACATAACCATACATGGACTTTCCACAAAGAAATTTTTCATAACAACTTTTGAAGGAATAATTTTTACCATCCAATTGCACACTAATAGACTGAAAAGAATCATCTTTACGAGTTGCCATAATAAATTGAATACAAAGCAGAAATGCGAACCACACAGTGTAAGCAACAACAAAAAAACAAAATATGAACACAATACTAAAGATTGCAAATACCCTAAAATGACATAAATAACATGATATGGAGCCTCCAGAAACGCCTTAAAGTAGAAATATGAACCACACAAATACTAGCAACAGAAGCAACAAATTAAAGAAAAAACAAAATTTGTAGAAAACTAACGAAACCTGATGAAACACTTGAAAATTTGCGATCCGCGAAAGAAGAACTACTACAAGAAACCCTTCTCAACATGGATCATTTGAGGCTTTTGATACCGTGTAAAAATCAAAGAAATATATGAAGAAGGGGACTGCATATTATTAATTGTCTAGAAAATATTACAAGAAGTGTATTATATCATACACATAAAACTAACCCAAGAAGTCACAAGAAAATAGACATAAAACATGAATGTATACTAACATTAGTTCGTGTATGTGATGAACTCAAGTTATGTAATCATTAAATGCTCAAAATAACCATACTTATCGTTGAGTCTAGGGTTCTAAGACTTGAGATAAGAAAGAGATATCATATCAATCTCCTCTTTGTCTAGAATGTTTACCATTCAAACAACAAATGTTAGCTCAATTAATGAAAAGTTAAAATTCTCGGAAGTTCTTTTAAAACTTGGTAATTTGTTCAACGAGTTCGTATAACTAATGGTGTGATGCTTGAAATTTATCAAAACTATTTTTGATAGGTCAAATATTAATATTTAGTGAGATATACTTGATATTAACATAATTTTCATAAATTTCAATATAAAGATTATATTTTGTATAATAGTTTTAGTAATATATATATATATAATATTATTTTTTATAATATTATTTGATATGAGCTATTATGCATGACGAGTTTAATACCTTAACAATAGTTATCTTAATAATTACACGAATAATGATTCCACACTAATATGCACTAGTGCAGTAAAGGCTTTTGGCCCCGCTTATTTTCAATATTTTGTCCCGGTTCCAGAACCGAGGCATATTGGGGCGAGGCAAAAAGGGGTAGCTTTTGGCCTCGTATGTCAACCGAAACAAAAACATTCCCTTTCTGCCTCGGTTCTATTCAACCCAAGGTCATATGGGATCCTTTTCTGCCTCGGTTGTGGTCGAACCAAAGCTATATACTCAAAAAAAATTAATTAAATAAAAATTTCGAAGCATGTTTGGCCTTGGTTGTGGTCTGAATCGAGGCCATAGACGGTGTTGATGGCATTTTTGAAATTAGGGTTAGTTAGGGTTTCTAGGCTGGCTTATAGACTTCGGTTCTATTGTAACCGAGGCCTAAAACATCCTCATATTGTCTCGATCCATAAGAACCCGAGGCTAAATGTCCTGACGCTGGTGGCATTTTTAAAATTTTGTTTTCTGCGCTGCCTCATAAGCTTCGGTTCTTTTGTAACCGAGACCTAAAACATCCTCATATTGTCTCGATCCATAAGAACCCGAGGCTAAATGTCCTGACGCTGGTGGCATTTTTAAAATTTTGTTTTCTGCGCTGCCTCATAAGCTTCGGTTCTTTTGTAACCGAGACCTAAAACCACTTACTGCACAAATTTTTCCGAGAACCGAGGCAATATAGTTGGATGAAATTGCAAAAATGACATCGCCTTCTTATAAGCTTCGATTCCGCTATAACTGAGACCTATAAGGCGAAGTAAAATGTCAAATGTGCACGTGATGGATATATGATAAACTTAAAATATTGTTGCAAATAATAAAAGAAGATGCTATATGATGGTAAATACCGCTATAGACAAAATTTTCTAAATAAAAAAAATGGATAGTTTTTGCAATTAGTATCCAAAAATAATCGTAAATAGTGGAGTACACAAAATATATTACCAACTAATATCCTTTTATTTCATTTTACTTTGAAAGTTCTGAAAAAAATTAAAAAAGTAAACTAATGAATAGAAACCCTTCAAACGACTGGTCTTGTTGTTACTTTTAAATAGCCTTTTCCAAGGTTTAGTTTTTATAATCCACAAAGAATCACTTTTACTTTATTATTTTACTTTTACTTTAGAGAATAACTTTTTAGAATCGTACTAGTAAGAGCATGTATGAAATGTTTATTTATTTATTTTCTTAGTTCTATGTGTTTATAAATCACATGTTCTGATCACATTTGAGTGTTTGAAATATTAACAAAAGTTAGTCAAAATATTCTGAAAAAGTAAACTATTTTTATAAACATGAAATTCTAAAGTTTACATTTTTTTAACAAATTTTCCTTTTCCTTTTCAATTTCATATTCTCTTTCTTATAAAACTATTTTGTTCCTTGCATTCAAACAAATTAATTATCGTGAATCAATTATCGTGAATCATTATTTCAAAAATTTTAGTGTGATCATAATTATAGTTAATATTTGCTTATAGTTTATATTTTTATGTAATAGATTTAAGTTTTCAGCATTTTTTTTTCAGTTTTATACTTTAAGAAACTTTTTTTTAAAGTAAAATAATTATCTCACCAATTTTATCTTTTAAATGATTTTTTTTAAATTAAATTATTTTTACCAATTTTTTTTAAAATTTAAGCATTTCTAAAATTAATGTAACTATATAATAACAAAAATATTTAAAAAAAAATAAAAAAATATTTACAATAAAATTATAAAAATTATTTATATTTATTTTTATAATTATTGTAATAATATAATATTTTATTATCATAAGGAAATAATTCAATGCACATTAAAAAAACAACACAATATTGCACATATGTATTTTTTTAGTAATAATAAATTCACTATAAATATATTAACTATCTAAATAATATAATATAACTGTCTAATTTTGTAATTTGTCATTAATATAACATATTTTTATTTTATTTTATTATAATAAGATATTTTTTATCACGAAAATTGATCATTATTCAAATATTTTCTTGTAGTGTATTGCAACTTCCTAAATTAGATACTTCATTGATGAGTATGGATAAAATATCCTAAAGTATCGGATACAGATATGTGTCAGACATTGATACGTGACCCAAATTGAAGTATCGGTACATCATAGATAAAAATTATTAAGCATTTATTATTGATAATGGTAGTGTCTTTTTTTATTTGATTTTTTCTCTGACTAATTTAATGGTGCAATTGTTTATGCATTTCGTGTCCTATATTTGCATCTCGCAATAAGCAATACTGCTATTAGAATCAACCCTAATGTTGTGTTCCTTTAAGTAGAGTCACTACTTAAACAAAAGGAAGGTCGAGTGATCGATTTGTTTACTTCAATAGATTTGACATGATTTATATGAGGAAGTAAATAATGGATCCTCGCATATACGAGAAGATAAGAGTGAAAGTCAATTCTTCATTGCCATTTTACCAACTTGTCCATTGATTTTCTCTTCATTGCCATGTACTGGTGTGAACTCTTATGGGGTGTGGTGATGTGGCCTATAGTAAGATGCAATGGTGATGTGTTAAAGCATCTGGTGAACCCCCAAAGCACAATTTTTCTGCGTAAGTTTACTTTTTCTCAAAACCCAACACACGAAAATTCACGTCTATGTGTTCGTTGTAAGACTCGAAAAAATTAAATAATTAAATAAACAATTATTTAATAAATGAGGGTAGTAGGAGCCTTTATGGAATTTAATACAAATTGTTGTGACGTGGAAAAGTACTAGCTCAAGTGGTTGAGAGTACTTAATTGTGTGAGACGACTTGGGTTCGAGTTCTATGTATGTCAATTGTATGATGTTTTATTTTTGTGCATTATTTAAGGTTATGCAGTGAATGTGAGTAGTGACAATGTAATCCTAAAATTATAAGAAGTATAAGAAAACATGAATTGGTTGAGCACTTGCTTTGTGATTGAGTGGTTGTGTGTTCAAACCTTGCTGAGAACGAAATTGACTTCTTTATTTTTGCTAATATAATGGTAGCCTGAATGTGAAATGGTGGGTAAACCCTAGAGACAATGGGCAGCCAAGAGAATGGGAAAAACAACCCAATGAAAGGCAATTATAGACAATGGGAACTATCAACCTTCTCTTCTTTAAGAACTATCAACCTTCTCTTCTTTTCAAGCAGAGAAAACCAGGTTAGGGGAACTAATTTTTATTAATGCTTAATTAGTGAAAAATTGCATGTTGTATAGTATGGAATGCATCAATAAACTCTAATGTTGTTGAATTTTTTGTACTCTATGTGATGGGATTATAGTTTTGTTGTTTTTGGTTGATGTTTGAGCAAATCCCTGAGTTTGTATGAATATGATGAGGGCTTTTGCAATGCATGATTGTTTATGACTTAATCTCACTTTTGGGAGTACATTTGGGGTTTAGAATATGTCCATAAGGAGTGTTGCTGTCATAGAAGTGCTGGTAATGTTGGATTGAGAATTTTGGGCATTGGTTTTGGTGTCTGTGCGTGACCAGGGGAGGACTTATGATATTCTCGCTCAAGCGAGAGCGAGCAAGGCTCGCCTAGGCAAAAATAGTAGAGATTCAAAACCTGGTTTTGTTCGAGCATCTCGCCCAGGCGAGTGCATCTCGCCTAAGCAAGAAATCGAAGGTTGGTGAGGTCTTGCTCGAGCATCTCACTCAGGCGAGGAGCCCATGGTTTGGACGACACAACATCTCGCTCAAGCGAGAGGTACTCGCCTAAGCGAGAAATCGTGGCAGGATGAGTGTGTTTCTGCTGACTCGCCGCCTAGGCGAGAGACCTTATTTTTGGGTGAAGGGTGATCTCACCATGGCGAGAAGGCTTAGCTTAAGCGAGACAGGCTTGGTCGCTTGAGTTAAGGCTTCTAGCCCAAGCGAGTTTAGTGCAGTTTGTGAGCATTGTTTGTACGCATTGATGTAGACATGAATCGAGAGATGTTGTGCCATGAGCGGGTAGGTTCATGGATGGTGGTTAACATATGATGGTATGAACAGGTGGGTTCATATCTAGTTACTCTCGTGTGGGGATACGAGCGAGGTAGATTCATATGTTCCGGGCTCACACTTGAGAGATGTTGCGTGCAGGGAGGTACGTAGCTGGTGGATCACGTGTGTTGGACTACGGGCGGGCAGGTCCGTAGAGTAGGACTACGAGCAGGTTTGTGTGAGCATCATAAATCCTGAATCCATGGCTAACTTTGTTATGTGAATTGAAGGTTGAAAAGCCTTGGGGGTACTAAGGACTTGGCCAAGGTCTAACTATAATAAAATAACCGGGTGTAATTTATTGAACTGATGTGTTTCTTTTATTATTAAGCTCACCCTTTTCTGTTTGTGCTTGGCGATGATCGTGTAATTCTTTACACGAGAGCAGTTGATGATACAGGTGATGTTGTTGATATTTGAGACGGAGAGAGGGGCTAGCTTGGGGATGGAGTTAGGAATTTTATTATGTTTTTATTATTTTATCATAATTTTGGAATTTGCAATAAGACTATTACTTAGCTTTAATTGAATTTTAACGCACTGAACGATGTTTTAAATTTTCCCGCATTTGGCAATAATGAAAATATGAGCTTATTTTATAAATTATTTATTCATTTATTTTAATTAAGTAATTTCCAGTAGGGATGTTACATTCATGTTGGACATAAAACCACGTCTTATATTTTGACATACGTAAATTTATGGCTCTCGATATTACGTCTTATCTAACCTAGACATGAAAACCAAAAAGCGCCAGATGTAAAAGGGCTTTTATGTATTAGTGGAAACAAGTTATAAATAATAATAATAATAATAATAATAATATGATAATAGTGAAAAAATGAAATAAGTTGTGAAAAACAATCTCTACATAGAAACAATGGAAAAAAAATTTAAACTAAAGCAAGAGTAGAACAGTAATTGCATATTTTAACAGTTGGCTTTCTGCACCGATCTTTGCTATGTTGAGAGAAGTAGTATTTACGACTCTTCTCCTTTTCTTGTCCCCCAAATTGTTTTAAATCAGCAAAAAGGAACAAGAGCACATCTCTCAAATCCCCCTCACAAATAGTAAATACCCTGATAGGAACATAGTGTAAAAGATGATATTCATCAAACAACTAACCACCCCATATCATGGAGACTTTGAGCACCGGTCAAACTAAGATCGAGAACAAATGTCTCAACATTAATACTTCTCATTTATCATATTAGTTTAAGGATAGACACAAAGATAAAAAGTGTTAGTATTGATTAATGTGTCATGCACCAAAGAATCCAATATATATTTTAAAATTTAGTTTAAATTAAATTAACAATGGATGTATGTTTTTAAAAGATTATCAATAAATGTAAAATATTTTGTCCATTCTTCATTTATTTTAATATTTTATTTCTATAACTTTAAATTATCTATATTTTTTTTAAGCTTTGTGTTGATAGTCTATTATTTTCACAATTAGATTTCATTATTGAAGATAAAGTGAAAGATAGATCAAAATTGACTGATAAGAACTTTGAATAGTATTTTAGATTCTTGAAACATAAAAGTTAGTTTAGAAGTTTCTATAACACTTTATTCTATTCCGAGAGTCAAAAGTTATCATCTTAAAATATTACATAACTCTAAGATAATTGAAGTTAATTCTCTACATGTGTTAAATTGTGTAAACTCTTGTGTTTGAATATTATAAAGCATAATGAAATTAAATTAATATTGATCACATTCAAAAATTAGAGACCATGATGAGGATGTTTTTTGTTCATTTTATCTTAAGTATCACTCAATTAGGAATGATGAATTATCATAATTAGTTGAAGGCATCAAGTTGAAATTATAAATGAGTTTGTTATGGTGTTTTAGAAATTTTGGATGGGTTATAATTGAAAGTGTTATATGTTGTGTTTTTTAGTTTCCTACATATATTTCTTGAAAAGTGGTTGATTGTTGAAATAATGCTCAAACAATGATAATTATTATGTGAATCGTGCATTGTTGGTTAAGCATCACATTGGTTTTTTGAGTGATGATGCTCATCACTTAAGCCATAATTTGGTATTTGAGTGAGAAAGATGTCAAAATAATTTCTCAGCTCTAGAACTTTCATCACTTAAAAGATATTTGGTTGCTCAAGCAATGAAGAGTAAAACAATTGATACGATTTCTGGAAGTTAGTGTTGGAGAAGAGTTTATGCTGACTCTCTTTTCACTAAGTGTTTGGTGCTCAAAAGCTAATTTGAAAATTTAGGTAGGGATGAGGTTAAACTAATTGTCTTCCATCTTGTGCTCTTATTGTTTAAGTGACACAAATTCACTTAAGTGACAAAAGGTATCACCTAAGCAATGTGCTCACAACTTGAATGAGGGAGTCTTTTTTATTTTGAGGAGACATGTTGCTCAAATAACATATCCCTGATTTCAAAAGCATGTTTTAAAAGCATGATTCGATTAATACAACTCATATTCTAGTCAGTAAGTATAATATACATACACATGCATTCATTGGAACCCATATATAAAATATATTACATAACATTATTGGAACATAAAGTTTCTCAAAATAACATATACATTACATGCACTGACGAATCTTAACCAAAAGTTTTGGAGGGACCAAAGTAATATAATTATTCGATCATTAGATTGAATCATTAGTATAATGCTTCAAAAAATTGTTCTTCTAACTGAACAATTTTGATCATTATCATAATGCTTCAAAATATGTCAAGAAATATAATCTATCTTGTTTTCATCTTCACGAATAACTTCACTTTTATCACTTTTAAACAATTAATATATTATTTTATTCTTCACCAATATACCTTTTTTTAAATAAAATTAAAATATAATTTATCATAATCTAATAATATTTTGAGACACGTAATTATTAAAAGAAAAATATATTATAGTCAAGTCACAATTAAAAATTGGTTATGAAAAAAATACATAATACATTATTTTTTCTTCTATATTCATAAAAAATAAACACAAAAAGGCTCACGAGATAAAAAATAATGATAACTATTAAACTAATATTTCATTATCAAGTGAGACAAAGAACAAGAAAGGAAAAGGACAAATGAGAAATGAGAGAAAAAATAATGAGCTTGTGTCTAGCTTCCTTTTTTTCTTCAAAAATAAAAAAGAAAACATATGAAAGTGAGATATGAGTACAATTTGTGAAAAACTAATAAGACAATAAGAAAAATAAAATATCTTAATAAATATTTCATTACTCTTCTAATTCCTATTTTCGTTCAAAAATATAAAGTTGGTCTTCCAATTTTTTTAGTCTCAATTGAATCTTAATTTTTGAAAAATTGATGTAATTTGGTCATTTTCATTAAATTTCTTGAAACAAATAAATTATTTTTCATTAAAATTGAAGTTGTTAACAAAGATAATTTGCTTTATTGGTGTAATTAACATAATCTTGTTGTCAATTTTGATGAAAAATCATTGATTCACTTCAATAAATTGAACGAAAATGACAAAATTACATCAATTTTTCAAAAGTCGAGACCAAATTGAGACTAAAAAAATTGGAAGACCAACTTAACCTTTTTTGACTAAAACCTGGACCAAAAAAATAATGAAACCTAAATATTTTTATTTTTTAATATATTTAATTTTACTTTTTATTATCTATTAACATTAAATATTGTGTTTTATAAAAAAAAATAAAAAGACATACAATTTAATTTTCATCAATTTCTAAAGTGTACTAACTATAATTTGAAAATTTGAAAATTTCAAATATATATATATATATATATATATATATAATTTTAAAAAATATTTGTGGGTCTATGGCTCCTTCCTACCCATAAGATGATCTGCCATAAAACAAAATATCAAATCATCAGTGCATATTTCCATGACAATAACTTGCAACTCATGTACTACTACGTACGATCATCACATCTTACGACACACATCCAAATGTGAACTAACTTCAATTGAAATAACATATAACATGGTACATATACACATACACACACAAATATCACACACATAAATCAATTTCATCATACTCTTAACACATTACAAATTACAACCAGAGCATTGTCATTGAGATCCAAGAATCCTCTACGACATCCTCGATGAGAAATGTAACACAACAACAAATTGAATCATTGTCATCAAGATCCAGGATTCCTCCCATCCCTAATAAGTAGTGTAAGTATGTATTAAAACTTTTTCTCCAAAGATTAACATCCAACCCATTGGAACGCCATCAGTTAAAATTAACATCACCTTCTTATGCCAATGTAGTTCATGCACCTACGAATCTAAACCTCCTGCACAAACCTCTAACCTTTAACCACTTGGTGTCTTAATTTTCATGATCATATCATTAATGAAGCATGCAATATATATATATATATATATATATATATGTATATATATATATATATATATATATATATATTTTTTTTTTTTTTTTTTTTTTTTTTTTTTTTTTTTTATA
>Ga0214543_1004162_pt1 | contig 27625 bp, 11 predicted proteins | sample CNSS2metaG_FD_160094 | JGI IMG/M metagenome (GOLD analysis project Ga0214543, IMG submission 160094) | Root nodule microbial communities from cowpea collected in UCLA plant growth center, Los Angeles, California, USA - CNSS2 | ecosystem: Host-associated > Plants > Roots > Nodule | place: USA... | reverse complement strand
ACAAATAAATAATAAATATATATATATATATATATATATATATATATATATATATATATATATATAATCACACTTCGTATAATTTTTTTAATAAATTTATTATTATTATTACTACGCTTTTAATTTAAACAATCTTCTTTATTAACATCTTATTAATTTTTTGTTTGTTTAAAAGATTATATATGATTATATAGTAAAAAATATATATATTTAGTTATATATATATATATATATATATTTAAACATTTATTATATATTTTATTTAAATTTTATCATAATTTACATGTATAATAATTTTGAAGTTGTGGTTTCTAAACATAAATTGAAATATTTTCTAATTTAATATTTAAAAACAATATATTAAAATTCACAAATGAAATTGAAACAAAATATATATATATATATATATATATATATACAATTTTTTTTAATATTATATAGATGTCATAGTTTAAAAAAATAAATTTACTATTATTATTATTATTACGTTTTTAATTTAAACAGTCTTCTTTATTAATTTCTTATGAATTTTCTGTTTGTTTATCATAAGAAGTTAAAATTTTTATTATATTCAGCTTGTTTTAAAAGGAAAAAAAAATCTTTCTTGTAATTATTATAATATAATTTTAATACAATTATACTTTTATTTTTAGGTATTATATTTTTATATTAGTAAAATTATATTCTTATAAATTATTATATAAACCGAATTTTAGTGAAGAATATATAATTTTATTATATAAATATGGTTAATTTTCAAAAAGAAAAAGTAGTTATTTCGTGTATATATATGGTTTTAAAGAAGTAATCAGAAATCCTAAAATGTTAATTTTTTTAATATCATAGTCTTCTATGGAATTATATAAAGATGCCATCATTTAAAAGATTTAGTTTTAAGTATTATAGAGTTATCTATTCTTTAACATGTAAAATTACTCTGATTTAATAAAAGATAAAATCGTCCAGTTGGAAAACTACCTTCAACTAAAAAAAAGTTTTATCCACTTCATATAAAGTTATAAGTGAAAACAATTAACGAATGAAAACTGAAATTTAAAAACAGAATACTATTATCTTATTTATAGATAAAAAAAATACAGTAATGTCTTATTTATAAACCAAAAGGTAAGATGTTATATCTTATTTGATCTGTATCTTGTTGTTTTCTAATGATAGATGAAGAAGTTACATAACAGTAACAATATTATCTTAGTTTTTTCTCTATATATTAATACAAAGTTGCACACTAAGGATTATCTTTCTCCCTCTTTCTCTTCTCTATTTTCAGAATCTCTTGAGAAGAAGAAAATGGTGAAAAAAGTGAGTATCTTTGTGGTGTGGCTTATGCTCTTGCATTGTTGGGTAGCCACGAGTGAGACAAAGTACTTGAAATATAAAGACCCCAAACAGCCTCTCAATGTTCGAATCAAAGATCTCATGGACAGAATGACTTTAGAGGAGAAAATTGGTCAAATGACACAAATCGAACGTAAAGTTGCTTCTGCAGAAATCATGAAGAACTATTATATCGGTAAGGTCAATTTTTTCAATTACAATAAATTCATTTTTACTTCTTTTGTTATATGGTTTGTGCTTTTGGTAGGGAGTGTGTTGAGTGGGGGTGGCAGTGTTCCAAAGCCACAAGCTTCTGCAGAGGATTGGATGAACATGGTGAATGATTTACAGAAGGGTTCTTTATCAACTAGATTGGAGATTCCTATGATATACGGGATCGATGCTGTTCATGGCAATAATAATGTATATAATGCAACAATTTTTCCTCACAATGTTGGCCTAGGTGCTACCAGGTATATTCTTAATTTTTTTTAAATTGCTTTTTTATACTTTTAGCTTATCAAATAAATTGTTTTTAAAATTATATTTGTGTATCATGATGGAATTTATCTCTCATCAAACAGGGATCCTAAACTGGTGAGGAGAATTGGAGCAGCAACTGCTTTAGAAATTAGAGCTACTGGAATTCAATACGCCTTTGCACCTTGCATAGCGGTAACTAAGAATTTCTTACTGAATAATTTTATTATCAACATCTAATGATAATTATGTGATATCTATTTTCCCTCATATATAGCCTTATCTTATAATATGATATGTGGTATAGGTTTGTAGAGATCCCAGGTGGGGAAGATGTTACGAAAGTTATAGTGAAGACCATAAAATAGTTCAAGCTATGACTGAGATCATTCCAGGTTTGCAAGGTGAAATCCCAGCAAACTCGCCAAAGGGTGTTCCATATGCTGCTGGAAAGTAAGAACTTCATTATTCCCTTTGCTTCGTATATTTGTTTCTATCTTTTGTTACTTGCAAGAATTTATCATATAAAATATTGATCCATTTGTTTGCATAGGCGGAAAGTTATAGCCTCCGCAAAACACTATGTTGGGGATGGAGGAACCATAAAGGGAATCAATGAAAACAACACAGTGATAAGCAGACATGGATTGCTTAGCATTCACATGCCAGCCTATTATAATGCAATCGCCAAGGGTGTTTCGACTGTCATGGTCTCTTATTCAAGTTGGAATGGAGAAAAGATGCATGCCAATCGTAATCTAATCACAGACTTTCTAAAGAACTCATTACGCTTTAAGGTAACACTCAACTTCTCACGACTTCATTTAATTCAAAATAGCAAATTGACATAGTAAACAAGTCCTAAATTTTGTTGGTTTTTTTATAGGGTTTTGTCATATCAGATTGGAAGGGAATTGATAAGATCACTACCCCTACTCATGCTAACTACACATATTCCATTTACGCAGCAATCACTGCTGGAGTTGACATGGTAAACTATGAGTTTAATGTCCAAACTTGAATGATTTTTTCATTTACCTTTTAACATCTTCTAATACTTGCTCTGGTAATGATGTAGGTAATGGTTCCCCTCAACTACACAGAATTCATAGATGGCCTAACCTCATTGGTGGAAAGTAAAGCCATACCAATGAGCCGAATTGATGATGCAGTAAGGAGAATTTTAAGAGTAAAGTTTGTTATGGGCCTTTTTGAGAACCCATTGGCTGATCATAACCTAGTTCACCATCTTGGGAAGAAGGTTTGTTTGTAGTTAAACACATGTATATTCTTCATCTACCAACTTTTTTTTTTTTTTTGCATGTTGATAAAATCGTTATAACAATGTACCTTGACAGAAACATAGAGATTTGGCTCGGGAAGCTGTGAGGAAATCCTTGGTTCTATTGAAGAATGGTGAAAATCCTAACCAACCACTTCTCCCTCTTTCTAAAAGAGCTTCAAAGATATTGGTTGCTGGAAGCCACGCTGATAATCTAGGATATCAGTGTGGTGGATGGACCATCGAATGGCAAGGAGTTACAGGAAACAATGTCACCAAAGGTATATTATATATTCCTTCACAACTTCTTTCCCTTTTGTATAGTTCGTTAAAAGCACAATATTGACAAGGCGTATATAATTTACAGGTACAACAATCCTCAATGCTATCAGAAACACAATTCATAAAGATGCTGAAGTAGTGTACAAGGAGAATCCCGATTTGGACTATGTGAAGTCTAATAATTTTGCATATGCCATTGTGGTAGTTGGAGAGAAACCATATGCTGAGACAAATGGTGATAGTTTGAATTTGACAATCTCTGCACCTGGGCCAGAAACCATAAATAATGTGTGTGGAGCAGTCAAATGTGTTACTGTGATAATCTCTGGTCGTCCTGTGGTTATACAACCATATGTTGATAAAATTGAAGCTCTCGTTGCGGCTTGGCTTCCTGGTACTGAAGGAGATGGTGTAACTGACGTTTTGTTTGGTGATTATGGTTTCACAGGCAAGCTTCCAAGGACATGGTTCAAAAATATTGATCAATTGCCGATGAATATTGGAGATAGTCATTATGACCCTCTTTTCCCCTTTGGATTTGGCCTTGAAACCAAACCTCACAAAACAAATTAGGAATTCAAAATTATGTGTCCTATAATTTTAGTCCATTTACCACTCTATACATAAAGTTCTTGTTTCGTTTTCTTTTATTATACAATTTAGCATATATAATATATTGATGTTGTCCTATTTATCTTTAAATTTGGCAAATTATATGGCTGGATGTTTACATATTTTATTTTAGCTATAGTTGTTAAGTATTTTGATTAACTAAATATGATATTACCTTTTGCTTTATTTCTTTGTTAGAATTTAATAACTATATAACTTAATATTGGAACTTTTTAATATTAATCGGTTTAAATTTATGTGATAGTTTCTATTTTTGAACACTAAACTTTGATTAAATAAATAGAAAATAATACAGTAATCTGAGCGTAAGTTATAGTAATGTGATCATGTTTGATGTAGTAGTTAATAAAACTATCCAAAGAAAACTCTCATAGAACAACGAATTAAAAAATAAAATAAAAGAAAGAACATCATTCTAATAAATCAAGAAAAAAAAGATGGTTATATAATATAAGAAAGATAATTATTTAATTACATTTATAAATATGCGTAGTTTTAATAAACCGATAACATCACCATAAACTTTCTTGGTTATTGTCAATAATAATATCTAATTGTAATATTATTATAATAAATCTTTATAAGTAAGGTATTACAGTATTCTTTTGTAAATTTTAGTTTTTACTTATCAATTATATTAGACGTTGATAGTTTTTATAGATTGACAACATCATAATACACTCTCATTGATTATTGTATGTAATATTATCTATTGTTATAGAAGGTTATCTTTATAAAGAAGGTATTACAATATTCTTTTTTTAAATTTCAGTTTGCATTTATTAATTATTTTCACATATGAAGTAAATAAAACTAATGCTGTTAAATGCTTTGATTAATTGAATATGAGATATCGCCTTCTACTTTAATTTTTGTGTGAAGCACAACTTCTTGTTGGAAATTTTTGTCATCAGAACTTCCTAAAATAACTCTAATAGAACAACAAATTGGAAAAAAGAAAAACACTATTATAGTAAATCAAGAAAAAGGTGATGTTACAATAGATGTTTATTACAATTATAAAGTCGGGTATATTTAAATGATGACATCTTTATAGAATTCTGTAGAAGATTATGATATTAAAAATAGTAAAAGTTATAGGATGTGTAATTATAAAATATGTGTGAATTCTTATAAAATTTAAATTAAATATATATAATTTAAATTTACAGTGACCGTTTTATTAATTATTTTAATTAATTATTTTTTATTTATAAATTAATATCTAAATTAGTCACTATAATTTATTTTTTAATTATATTTTATTATTAAAATTAATTATTAATAAAAAAATTTATTATAATATATATATATATATATATTCATAAATAATTGAAACATCATATTTATTATCATAATATATCATTATGATTCATGTATGGAGTTTTATAAAGATATCATCTATAAAAAAATGAAATTTACTATTAATATAATTTTACTTTTAAACAGTATTCTCTATTAAAATCTTATAAATATTTTATTTATCTATTCTTATATATTAAGGAAATTTCCTTTTTTTTCAACATTTGTTTTCCAAAATTATCCTTTAATGATTCTTTTAAATTAAAATAATTATGTTAATTTAAAAGAAATTTTATATATACCTGTATATATAAGATTTCCTTTTTATTGTCCACCTTTGTTTTCTAAATTACTCTTTAAGTAAAAGTTTTCTAGTAAATTAAAATAATTATTTTATCAATTTTACTGTTTATTTAAATTTAATAATTGTTTTTAGTTTGATCGATTTTTAAAAATTAACCATTTTTCTAATTAAAAATCTATCTATAAAATAAATAAAAACCAGTTAAATAAAGTTATAAAAAATTTACATTTAATTTCATAATTATAATAGTAGCAATATTAATATTAATAATATTAATTTTTATTATTATAAAAAAATTTAACACACAATAATTGTATTTTAAGATTGATAAAGTGTTTAAAATAATGAAATTCAATTATTTTAATATTAAGGTTAAAGTACAAATAGAAATTTTATGAATGAGTTTCATTACTTATAAACATATCATCCCTCTAACAACCTTTTCTTAGAGTCCTCTAACTTCTCTTTAAGATTTCTTATCCTATATTCATCTCTTTGAAGATCGGAGACTGTTAGGGTGATCCTTATGGCGAACTTTTCACTTCCATCCGATCAATTTATCAAATTGAGTAAGTTGATTTTCTGCCTTTTTCCTTGATTTGGTGTTGTTATCTGTGTATGTAAGTGATCTTAACTCGCATGAGGTCTCAGAGTTTTCCTGTGAGTTTCTGCTGATCAGTGATCCTAATGATGTTCCCTGATCATGTTTATGTTGTTCTTAGGTTGAGTTGTGCATCTATTAGCTCGAAGGAGGTTTGGGTATTTTTGAGTTATCTACGTTGTTTTACAAGTAAGGGAAGCTAAGTTAAAGTGTTTTAGGTTTGTAGGAATTATTGAATTGATAAATTGTAGATGATAATGTGAATTGTTGGTGTGTTTGATTTATGGAAAGATACATGATTGGGTGAAATTGATGTGTTAAATTTGAGGTATGTTACCTGTGGATATCCATTGGATTTGTTTTATAATTGAGTGTTTTTGACACTTATGTTTTTGGTTAATTCATTTTTGGTATGTGCTTGACATTTGTGAAGGTTTTTAGGTTGCTTAGACTTGATTGGGGATGCACAATTATGCAGCATGTTCTGTAGAATTATGCAAACTCGCTAGAAGAGCATTTACTCGCTGGGTGAATCCAAAGTCAGAGGCTCACTGACTTGTGAGTCATTGGATGAGAATTTACTCATTGGACGAATCCAAAGTTAGAGGCTCATTGACTTGGGAGTTGCTGGGTGAGAATTTATCCCTTACTGGGCAAATTCAAAGTCAAGAGCTCACTAAATTAGGAGTCATTGGACTTATTGAAACATTTTTTCTCTTGGAGTCCCAGTGATAAATTCGTTGGATGAACCATCTGGTCGCTAGTCGAAAGGAAATTTATACACTTTTCGCCCAGCAAGAAGATGTGTTTGCTGAGTGAGTGGATCAGAACCTGAGTAGTTGTTGGTTGATTAATTTTAGAAGCTTTGTAACTTTTATTAATAATTAATTGAGAAATGCTTGGAAATTGATAATTGTTAATACTAATTCAAGGAGAATTAGTAGTGAATTGTTGTAGTGTATGCATTGATGTAGGAATCCAATTGGAAGTTATCCTAACACTCTAATAACCATTCAAATTCTCAAGTGGAGAGGAATGAAGTATGTGGTGAATGGAGCATGAGGTCCTAGTCTAGGGGTTTTACCTTGACCAAAGGTGTTAACGGGCTAACCTTGTGTGTGGTAATGTGTACCGCTTTGTAAAGCACTAGATGCCACCATAGGTGCACAACTTACTAGGGTCAAATATCAATGCATTTATCTGAATAATTGAGTCATAGCTTTAGGTCTTTGTATATGATGATAGATTATGTATGACTTAAGTATATATATTATGAAATGTAAAATTTTGATACATTAGCTTACCTTTTTCTCTATGTCTTGTTTGTCTTGTATTTTTTTCTTTTGCAATGATCATCTGATTAGTGTGAGCATATGAGGATCTAAAACAGGACCGGTGCAAGAAGAGGATGATATAACTGTTTAACTAGTTTGCTTAGGACTCTTGTGCTTATATTTTGAAAAACTCCAAACTCTTAGACTCACATGTATAAATTTGTATTTTAGCTTATCTTATGGATGACTATAATATGATATATATATACATTTTAGTTAAAGCTGTCAAAACGGGTAACCCGACCCAACCCGACCTGGTCCCCTACAGGTTGGTCACTTAGTGAGCTAACACAACCCGACTAACTTGTTAGCAAGCCAAAAAAATTTGAACTTGACTTGACTCACCACGAGTTGATGGGTTAAACAGATTGACTCACTGACTCATTTAATTAAAAAAAAGGATACAATTTTTTTCTTCAGTCCCAAAAAAACTAAATTATAATTGTGATTAAAATCAAGATAAATTTTAATACAATCCAAGATAATGTTCAACCTCAAATACAAACAAAAATCACAAAAATTATTAGGTTTGTATTTTCCAACCCAATATGTTAGCTAAAAAAAAAACCCAACCCAAATACAAAAATTTTTTGTGACCCTTTATCTGCGGGTAGGTTGGTGAGCCAACCCGGCTCACCACAGGTTCAACTCGATTGAGCTGGGTTCTTGGTGGACCGGGTCAAAAATTAATCCGTACTGAAATTTGTAAATAAATTTCAACCCGACCTGACCCGAACCCGTGGTGGGCTAGGTTGGTCCTCTAGTTCTGACCCACTTTGAAAACTCTAATTTTAGTATTCTATGCTTCATGATTATCAACTATGAAACGTTTCATTTAATGGTTACTAAATGGGATGTTACAATTGTGACATTTTATTTCATTATTTCAAGTAAGTACCTAACTTCACGAGTATCTGACTCAATGCATAAATCCATAATTGAGTATATAGTTATTTTGTCTGAGTCTTTTATAATGTGTTGTTTACCGATAAAAATGTTTGACTATTTTAGTGTTAACAAATTTTATATTGTAAAATTTTGAATTTGTGGAGCTTCAAAGTTATCATTAGTTTACCATTCTTTTTCTGTTTTAGTTGTATTTTTTGCTTGTGATAATTGTATGTTATATGTCAAAATAGAATAAAGGATAATACAAATAAGAGGGTTGAGAAGCAACAAAACTATTAATAGTTGGTTAAAGTATAACTATCGCATAAATATATAGTTTTGTACTGTATATATTTCCCAATTACTGAAAATGTTTATATCTTCTAATAAATATATTCCCAGTTTTCAAAGTGAACTGTAAATACCTGTTATATTCTTATGTGATTGCTTATTGTTTAAAATACCTAAATTGAAATAATTTATTTAATAATGTAAATATGGTAAAGTGAAATGTTAAATAAATTTACTACTTTTAATTAAAGCTTATTTTAAAATAAATAAATAAATAACATTAAATTTCATTTTTTTGAGATATCAATATTAAATATAACACGACATTATTAATTTTATTTAAAATATCTAATAATGTTACAATAATTAAAATTAATTGAGATTATGATTACGATAGTAAGTTTTCATAAAATTGTAAATTGTTGGATCGTATTGTAAATTTTACTTTTTATAATAAAAATGACAAATTATTAAAATAAATTTGTTCCTCATGTTAATATTTTATCAAACTTAAATTAACAAAGAATTGAAATATGTATAACAAATATTTTATTTTAATTATATTTGAATTTTATTTTAATTAAAATCTCATTTATTAGCCTTAATTGAATTTTATTTTAATTAAAATTCATTCATGAAGGTAAATGGTGCAACTAAAAACTCCTTCAATTAGGTGTAAACTTTATTTTAATTAAAAGACATTCACGAAAAGTGAGGTTGAGATTGAGAATATTTCACGCCGGTAGCATTATTTCACTTTTTATTAACGCGCACATTATTCCTAATAATATTTACAAGCATAGCATGGTCTTTGATTGTATGTAAGAATTTAATTTCTAGAGACTCCAATCAGGTGGTTACTTTTTTATAAATTATTAGTCAGAATTTAGTTTTTAAGGACTCAAATTCTGAACTGGTTTATTTTTTTTTTACGTTTTTTTAAATTGTTGAATTAGGATTTTTGAAATTGAAAAAAAAAGTTTTAGGTATTATTGTGTTATTTTCTTTTTTTGCAAAAAAAATGGTTCGAATTATATTTTTTAAATATGTTATTTTTTTTAAAATTTGTTTAGTTAAAACAAATATTAAAAAAATATTATTTATTGCATTTTAAGATATTTTAGGTGTAATTTGGAAATATATTAAAGTAAATGTAATTTACTTATTTTTGAAATTGTTGAGTTTATTTTTTTAAAATGATTTAGTATTGTGTATTAAGTTATTTGAGGTATTATTTGGAAAAATATCAAAGTAAATGTAATTAAATTATTTTTTGAATTTGTTATGTTAAAAAACAATTTAAAATAGATATAGTAGTGTGTATTGAGTTATTTTAGTTGTAATTTGGAAATATAAAAGTCAATTTAAAAATTGTATATTAAAAGGTTAAAAAAAATAATTTCATTTGTATACTTAGTTTTTTTATATGGTTTAAATTTTTGTTGTAGTAATTTGTAATGTAGCAAATAAATTCCAAAATATAGATTGTTAAAAAATTCTTAAACAATATTTTTATGAAAATAAAGGAAATTACTAAAATGATTTATGTGCAAGAAGTCAAAAAATAACATTGGAAATTTGTAGAAAATAATTTAAAAATGAAGGAAATTACTAAAATGATTTAAAACTATTGCATTATTGTATTTTAAATTAAATTTTTATTTTTTTTGGTTTATGTAAAATAAGTAAGAATAAAAGATAATAATAAAAGGATAAACTTATTGAACATAATTAACTCATATTATTTATCTTTGTCCATGAAGATAGTCAACAACAAATTTATCCATGACACAACTGAAATCAAAATGGATACTGATGTTGCATAAATGATAAAATTTTAATTATATTAATTTTTAATTAGGTTAAACGAAAAAAAACATAGATTTTTAACTGTACTAAATTTTTTACATGATTTACATATAGTTAATGCATTAATAACGATTATGATTTTGTTTGATGATCATAATATCTTTACTATGTTACGATCTGAATTATAAATATATATTATTATGTGAGTAGAAAATACAACGTAATTTTTTTTCGAGAATTTTAAAATAAATAATATCATTTTATAAATATTAAAATCATTTTTTAATTTTAATCGAAAAAATTAAGTTATAAAAATAAATATTAAAAAAATGGTGTGATCGAATAGATTGAGTCATCACCTTTTACCCACTCATCTTTATCATTTAATTATTATATTTTGTATGAGTAAGAGGAATGAAAAAGACTGGTGAGAGAGAAAAAGGCTGTGCTTCTTCCATTTAACAATGATACTAATTACTATTGTTTTTAAAATATTTCTTCTACCTTGCTTGGTGTGCACTGGTGTTCCCACTCCCAATGAAAAATTTGAAATGCCATTTTTGTAGATTTTGAAGATTTCAAATTTGGTCCTCCAATATGTAAGACTGCACAAGTAGGTGAAATATTACTGAAAATATGGTGACCCTCTTAAGTTTTGGTTTTGTTCATAGCTTATAAAGTCAGAACTAGAACTATCTATTCTTCAATGCCACATTTTTTATTCACTAATGAGTTTATCTTTTTTATTTGAAGGAAGACAAGAAAACTCAATCACCCTTTTTCCTTGACAGTGTAATGAGCAATGTTGTTTCAGCAGGGAGTGTTAATTTTTTTATCACCGTAAGGGGTTTCATTTGTGATTTTGCAGGATCAAGTTTGGCCTTTTATTTCTTTAATGCGCAGTGGTGACGATGATGATGATGGAAATAACATGCATGATGATTAGTTGATGGCTTTTATCTTTTGCTCTCAAGTGCCATCCTATGTTGGTGTGCGGACCATTTATACCATTGATTCCCTTGAAATCTGATCTGGCTTGTCTTTTTCGTTTTCTTCAGGACCAATTTTCACCCACTACTTCACAATTGTCTTTGTGGGTGCTTGTTATGAAATCTTCATAGCTTAAAGAAACCGCCTTTTGGAATCAGAATTGGTTTTCTTTCTGGGTATTTTTCTGGGGGGAGGGGGAATAGAATACTAACCTGAGATTGAAATGCTTTCTGGGGAGCTTAGGAGATGCATGGTGTAGAATTGTAGGGTTGTGTTGGGGTTAAGAAAAATGGGATCTGAAGGTGGGGAAGTTCAAGAGGCAAACAATACTACCCCTTTGGTTAGGCAAGGATCCTTGTACAATCTGACCCTAGATGAGGTGCATACCCAGATTGGGGATTTGGGGAAGCCACTTGGGAGCATGAATCTTGATGAGTTGCTGAAGAGTGTGTGGAGTGCTGACATGCAGGATGGCCAAGCTGCTTCAGGTTTCTCTCTGAATCCTGAGGTGTCAAGGGATCTTAGCAGGAAAACTGTTGATGAGGTGTGGAGAGATATGCAACTGAAGAAGGATGAGAAAACCCAGAAAAGAAAGCCTACACTGGGTGAGATGACTCTGGAGGACTTTTTGGTGAAGGCTGGAGTGGTTTCTGATTCAAATGGAGCTTCCTCACAGCATGGTCATTGGATGCAATACCAGCATTGTTCAATGCAGCATCAGAACATGGTTGGGGGTTATGTGACTGGGCATGCCATTCAGCAGGCTTTTGTTCTTGATGCAGCATACTCTGAGCCAGCTTCTGTGATGGGAGCTTTATCTGATACACAAACTCCCTGTCGAAAAAGGCTTGCCTCTGGTGATGTGGTGGAGAAGACTGTGGAGAGGAGGCACAAGAGAATGATTAAAAATAGAGAATCTGCTGCTAGATCTCGGGCAAGAAGACAGGTTACATTGCATTTGTGTGTTTGTGAGTGTGTGTGTATGTGCGATGTTATTCTTTGAAATCTACTTTTCATTTTTTGTTTCTAATTTGATACAAGGTGTCATCTATGTTCATGCACAGGCATACACACAAGAACTGGAGATTAAAGTTAAGCAGTTAGAAGAGGAGAATGAAAGGCTTAGAAGACTGAATGTATGTTTGTAATTCTTACCTTTGCTTTGTCATTTTTTATCTTTTTCTTGTTTAATGAAATATTTGTTTGCCACATCTCTTCATGGCCTGCGGCCTGCCATCTTATCAGGAAACTGTATGGCTGAAATGCTTGTTGTAAAAGATTTCATCTGGCTAAAGCTTGTGGTTGTCTGATATCTTCTTGGATTAGGCAATTGATTTATGACAATGAAAAATGAGTTGCTGGTTTTTTCACCATATTAGTGTAATTTTAAACAAAAGTTATCCACATGGACAAATTTTAAGCACATAGGTAAATCGTTCTTTTCTTTAATTTGAACTAAAGTCGTGTAATGATGACTCAAACAATCGAAATTGTGTTACAATTTCAGTTCAAACTTAAGTCGTGTTATCGTTGCAGGATTTCAGTTTAAATTAAATTACACTGCAATTGTACCACCATACACGATTTCAGTTCACATTAAAAAAAAAACAGAATGGAAGAAGTCTAGGACTAGCTAGTGCAATTTCACTTTAATAAATTTGAAATCGTATCATACTGACACGGCTTCTTTATAATAAAATCGAGTCATCTAAACATGATTTATCCATATACATTAATTTTTTAAAATTTGTCCATTTTCTGTAATTTGGTTTAAAATTGCACTAATATGGTGAAATATTGTATATTATATGATGAGGATGATGGAATAAATTGTAGTAATTAGTGGTGGACAAACCTGTTAAAAAGAAGGTAACATATGAATTATTCTTTTATTTAGAAAAGGAAAAAAAATAATGGGATTGGGTTCAAAACTAATACTAAGAATGTTCAAATTAGTTGAACTTCTAAGATAGACTGGTCTTTGTCGCTATTATGATTCTTTAATTGCATTTGGATCTAGATTTTCTCGTGTTTTACATCGAGAGAATGTTGACTAAAAAAGGTAAACTAGAAAAAGTTGTCAGGATAACGTGAAATTTTCTCTTTCCTTACAACCATAATGTATCCTAATAGAAGTTGGTTGACAATTAATAAGTTGCAGAAAACTCCATTGATTGGCCTAGTGAATATTTAGTTTGTTACTGTCTCTGTCTTTTATGATCATGGCTGACAAGCGAAGTCGTTTTGGAAAAGATAGAAAAGTATTTCGTGTTTGTACGTGCTTGTTTCTTGGACATATTAACTACATATGTGTGTTGCACTTTTGTTGAATGCTTAGTTCTAATCAAACATTGCACTGATTATGAAATTTTATGTTTGCCATTTTATTGAGACAGAGTGATTAGATTTTTATGTGTTAGAATCTCACTTGGTAGCATACACTTTCAAAGCTTTAATATTTGGAATGCATCATGATTCCAAATGTTGAAGTTGATAATGAACATTGGTTAAAACATCATTGAATTTGTGAGAGAACCTTCATATTATTGTCCATAGTTTTAGGTCTCTATTTTGGCTTCGACCCTTTTGTTTTTCTGTTTGTTTTTTAAACTATTCAGGCTATTGGGTTCAATTTCTTCTTTACAACTTCACAAAAAGGAACCTTAAGGGAAAACTTCAATGAAAAGGGAAGGCCCCAAAAATGTAAAACACAGGGAAGTAACTTCAACATTTTTTCCCTCAGTCTGAAGTGTTCTACAGTTTTAAACACAATGCACATATTATGGTTATACTTACAAGTTACATCTACAAGAGGTTTATCTTATTGAAAACTGAAAGTAGTTCAGGATAAATATCTATAACTTGTTATAATCTTAGAACCTTCTTCAGGATCTTAGAGCTTGAAGCAGGACACAACTCAACTTGCCTTTCCCTGATAACTTGAACATTTGGAATGGCTGTGTCATTACAATAGAATGATTAGATGAGTTTTTCAATTAACACTTGCATAAAAAAAAAATAGAAAAAGATTGAAATATATAGCTTGATTTGAATTCATGGAAAAACTTTAGTTCATTTCATCTTATTTTCTTCTTGAATAAGTACTCTTGAAAAGTTTATGAAGCCATTAAAGATTGTTTTAGACTGTTGTTTGTTCAGGATTTACCTGAGTGAGAAGTTTATTCAAACAGGGATGACTAATGATTCCTTGTTGCAGGAGATTGAGAAGGCATTGCCATCTGTGCCACCACCTGAGCCTAAGCAACAGCTTCGCAGAACTAGTTCAGCCATCTTTTGATATCTTCATTGCAATGAATTCTCAATTCTTTTTCATGCTATCACATCACATAGTTTTCATGTGGATTATACTGTTGACTCTTAACTCTTTGAGTTGGATAAAGTTGGGTGGCCATTTTTCTCCTGGTAGTTGGTTGTGATGCAATCAGTTTTCCTCAGCTTGTTCTATTCTACCAATGTTTCCTCTTACGTATATTTTGACAAGTTTGGCTTACAATTTAAGTTGCTCTATCAATGTACTTTAATTTGGGATCCATTTTCGGTAATTATGCAATTGTATAATCAAGGTGTACTCAGTTATAGCTTAAAACTGCAAGACTAAATGCCCTTTTGATAAAGTTTATTAGCTGGAATAATATTTTATTAAATTCTCATAAAATTGAGAATTACTAGCCATTATTTTTTCAAAGTAAGCTAAAGTATAACAACAATTTGGTTTTCAATGGTGTCAAGTATGTTCATGTTTCAAGCTTTATGCCTGAATCACCCCACAAATTTTGTGCAGATAAATTCTGCAATGGCCATGCTTGATGTTAGACCAGGTGACTCTATTCCGAAAAGATTGATAAGACCAGGTACTCCATGAATGTCCTCTCCCTGCACAAATTAAAAAACAGATGGAACAAAGAAGCCATTGTTTAATTAAAATGTCGAAACTGAAACTACTCTCTCCATTCACAGTGGAACCTTCGAAGATTGTTCATTCATTGAACACAATGATCATATGCAACTATATATAGTCCAAAAGATGAGCAAAATTTTCAAATTACAGAAATGTTATTGTTTTATTCCATCTTATTAGAAACATATTAGTAAAGTGAGTTTATCTAGACAGAATCTATTATGGACGTTATCTGAGTGACCTGAAATACTTTTCACGGAAACATGTGACATCCTTAATTAGCTTGTGCATTTACAGTCAATAATGTCACATTTTCATTCCCCTGATCGAAAGTCATCACTATAACATGTTGCCTCCTGCAACACTGCAATGCTAATTTATCCAAATCCATTCCTGTGAAGTTAACGTGAAGGAAAAAGATGGATCTAGAACACCAACCAATGCTTATTATCTATCTATTTGCAATAAAGATCAACAAACTAGTAGTTTCTAGCCGAAGCATATTTTACCATGTAATCAGAACCTTGTAGTTTACAAAACAAAAATCAGTAAGAGAAAAGTGCATGGTGTGATTGCAAGGTAATCATGGAAAGATAAACAAAATCTATGGCGTGCGTACTAGCCAATGACATAAAAAGATAAACAAATTATATGATGCATAAAACATAGTTGTAGAACACCAATGCCGATACTTTTCATTTATGATAAAAATGTAGCAAATGAAGTTTAGCATCTAAATATGTAACATATGGTGGCATATAGACCATTCAGTAAAAATAAGAGAACTGCTACATAAATATTATCCATGAAACACAGCACTGAATCTAACATCATGGACAATACTGCTTCTAATCAAGTATGCGAAATTGTCAGCATAAAGGTTGAGGAATAAGAGAGTGTGAGAAAAAACCTGTATAACAAAATCAGCAGGTAGCTGTGAGGGTCCTGAAAGTTTAGGTCTGATCCCTGAATATCCAGGTTCCAGGGAACCGTCCTTCAGATTTGGGTAGTACTTTCTTATCTCTGGATAAAATCGTTCAGCATGATTTGGATTCACCGAATAATCAAACCTAGGATTCATTGTTCTTTAGTCAGTTCTGTGAACTCAATACACATTTCTTTTATCAAAGGCATACATGGAAAACACACCATGAAAGAAAAGGGAGAATATGAACAAAAATTTTACAGCAGCAAATTCTTATTTACTATTAAGTTAGCTGTTTATATCTTTTGCTTAAGATCATATGCAGCTGTAAAATAGTTCCAGTGAGAGCAAAATTTATGTATATCGACTTAAAATTTAGGATTAATCTAAAGTATATAGAAAAAAATGAAAGGAGACAATACAATGGGGCATCCAAAAACTATACACATGATCTAGATACAGACACAAACCAGTAAATACAGAATAAATCCAAGCCGTAGTTCCATCAATAGGATCAGAATTAACAGATAATGCCTATTCTGAGTAGAGTGCAGAATCTACCTTCCCCATGCTAAGAAACTGTTAGAAACTAAAACATGATTTCATTATGCTTGCAACTAGCTCATGACCATGACTTGTTCGTTACTTCAAGCATGCAGTAGAGTGTTCAAGTACTTGGTACAATGTAATCGCAATAATGGTAGGGTGAAAAATGCTCCAGGTGAGCATGTTTATCAAAGTACTAATCAGAAATAATAATTATAGATTATGGAATTGAACTATTTCAGAAACAAACAGATGTTGCTATGGATCATACGAAGTAGGAAATAGAACATGCAACAGAAGCAGATACTAAAACATAAACAAAAACCATGCAAATGAAGGGAAATACTTATTCTGAAAGCTTGAGATATCATCAACACTGTCAATCCACTCAACATTTGGGCCAAACTTGACCTGACCATTCAAGTCTATAGTAACATGCACTCCAATGCCACCATCCTCTGGTATAGGATATATCAAATGTCTAAAAGGAGAGGCTTTAGTATTAGATAATGTAAAGTAGCAACCCCGGGCATAGTAAGAAGGAGGAACCACTCCACTTTTTAGGCCACTAAATCTTTTTGCAAGGGCAGGGGCACTTAGGCCAGTAGAGTTCACAATGAGTTTAGAACTTAGTAGTAGTTCTGGATGCAAAATAGATGTCCCTTTCCATTCTTTAAGACGCTCAGTTTCTGTCACATGAACACAAATATCATTTCCTTCTACATGGCCACCAATGACTGTTGAATTGTACGTGAAGGTTGCTCCATGATTTTCAGCTTCCCCCTGGACGAGCATGAGGATTCATATTCCTGTGAATATATCGTTCTAACTCAAAATAAAGGCAATGCGTAATTGTCAAAAACTGATTGTAAAATAGAAGATTCACAATGAATTTGTAAAATTGATTGTAAAAGAAGCTAGAAATGCATACCACTAAAGAAAGCATTAATGAATGAGAATCAACAATCCCAGTGACAGGTGATAGTATTGCTTTCATGCATTGCAATTCAGGCTCCATTTTCATGGCATCAACACCATCCACCATCTTCAAACCATCAACCCCATTTTGAATCCCACGATTTAAAATATCACATAACTTTGGAATCTCAGAAGATCGAGTAGCCACTATAAGCTTACCAATTTGTTTATGTGGAATATCATGCTTGGAGCAATACTCATACAACATTTCTCTTCCCCTTTTACAAAAAATTGCCTACAAAAAACAGACTGAATTATGGTCTACGCGAAAGGGGGAAAAACAGACTGAAAACGAGTCAGCAAACAAAAAATCACTAGTATATTACATGAATGTAATGATACGTTTTAGCATTATGTACATTTTTTTCATCAACAAAAAGGAATTAAATAAATAATACAGCACACTTGGAGTGTCCTAACCCTTGTACAAAACTTGCAAAAACAAGTACATGCTAGTAGAGTATATTCAAAGATAGAACTCTAGATACAATACAAAAGCTCATAGTACAAATTACATCAAAACCCATCACATGAAGAAAGGGCTCATTATCAACTAAAAAATCAGGATACCCCTCAATTTGGACCAAAAAAACCACAACAAAGAAAAGAGAAAGATTAGTTATAAGGGTATGTGTGACCCTTAGATGTTATCCATAACTATAAAACAACTTTGAATTCCTACTTTTGATGTGTAAAGGTCAGCCCAAGTAGAGACTGGGTAAGTTCTTCACCAAGTTAGCCCCTTGCTAATATATTCTACAACTTTATCCATGAGTACCTTGCTTCAGTGTAAAAGTTCCTTACCTGCAAAACAAAGTAGAGGTTTTTCAAAAGCTAACCAAACCTAAGTTCCCATTTCACATCATCCTCCTCTAGCCAACTTTGTTACTACCCTACTGATCTTATACAGATAAGGGGACAAAGATACCATTCAGGGTATGAAAAGTATGCCTTTTTGAATTTATGCGCTAACCATGTCCAAGCTTTAATTTGTGCTAGACAAAATATTTCTTCTGCATCCCCAGTAGCATTCTTAAAGATAATTCTATTTTTCATATTACAAAGATCCCAAATGGTTGCTATCCACATACACTTCCAAAAGATATTACCTTTAGCACTAAGCTCTAAACTACTAAACTGTTGGAAGTGATTTGCTGCTTGACAATGTTGTACTAAACTTGTATTACACATTCCATATTGTAGTTGCCACCTTACAAGTAAAAAATAGATGACACACGGTTTCATCCATCTCAACACACATTACACATACATCGTTGCCTACTAGCACCCCTTATTATTCAAGTTTCTCCATTGGATTCCAAAATTTCTCCCCACAAACCCTTATATACTGTAGCCAACCCCCATTTCCACTTGGCTAGCCTAATGTCCTTAATACCCAACCCTCCTTGTTCCTTAGGTTTGCTTATATTCCATGCTCTCTTCCTACCTGTTGCCTTCCAACCCCATAGGAAGTCTCTTTGTGGCATTATATATATTATTTTCACTTTGTATGGCAAAAAGAATAGATATGAAGGCCTAAACCAAGGTAACCAACGCACTGCAAACAGTTCATTTTTTGTTAATAGAAGTGAGGTTAGAATATAAATCGTGTTTGCCGCTACTACCTTATAACATCAACTTTATTCAGTAAAACTAGAGCATAATGATTCATCATATGATTTTACTTTAACCCAAGTATCGAAATGTTTAATTAATGCATTCAATAGAAGTTCAAATGCAGAAATGTCATCTCTTAATCCATTGCCTCCCAATTGATCAACTCAAATGATCAAGCCTTGTAGGTCAATGAATGACTCCATCATTTGAGTCTCCAATACCCAATATTCTCTTTTCACCAACTAACACATAACACAAAGATTTCAGTCCCTCCGTCAAGATTTCTGGGGTTAGTGTGGCCACAATAAAAACATATATCGACCGTATTTGTCAGCAATTTTAACGAAATCGAACCACAGCAAAGCAAAAAATGGCAGCTATATTTTGTGGGTATATAAAAATGACAACTTTGATTACAAGGGAGATACCCACCTTGAAAGAATTTGCAGGGTAATAGATTCCAGCATGAATAACTTCACTGCTTCGGGAACTGGTCCCGGTTCCAAAGGTGGGGGCTGATTCTACGACCAACACTTCCCTGCCCTTAAGTGCTAGGGCTCTTGCCACTGCTATGCCAACAACTCCAGCCCCTATCACTACGCACTCCACTCTCTCCTTTGGAACACTGTACGAGGTTGACCTGTTGTCATTACTTTGGGGCTTGCTGCTCATGCTTCTCACCCAATTGCCAAATAAGTGTTTCTTCCATTTCATATGGACATCACCATTTCTTCTTGATGCTGATATGCATCCTTCAAACCTTTGAACTGTTTGTTTCAGCATTTTTCCAGCTTAGGCTGTTTCAATTCTCACCTTGTTTCTTTGTTTGTCTGGTTGCAAAGAGAGAAAGATAAGAACAAGACGAAATCATGGGCTAATTCACCATTAACAAAGGTACTTTCTTCCTGCAGCTCAGAAACAATTTTGAAAGTGTGATATACGTAATTTCGTTCAAATGATGAAAGAATATTTCTGAGATTTTAAAAATTGTTGGAGGTGTAGAGGAAATCCAAAAAGAAAGCACCTTACCAAAGTAGATTTTGGAAAGAGTATCATCGAGAAAGGATCCGTGTTTAAAGATTGTATGTATTATGTATAATCATTATAAGAAAATTGTATAGTAAATATTATACACAGGTATTTGATAAGATAATAAGATGAAATAAATTACTATTTCTTTGCCTTCAAATTTTAAGATAAATAAATAATATTTTTTTATTAATATTATATTATTTTAGAGGTTTTACTGACTAATGATGTTATAACACTGTTTGAGACCAAGAAATTTCATTATTAGAGGAATATTATTAAATTTCAATATGTAAATTTAATTTAGATTTGTCTTATTTTTCTAAAATCAATATGTTGACTCACATATGGAAAATAAAAAACTATTTTATTGATATTAATCATGCTAAAAAAACATAATAATGGAGAATTATGTTTTAATTACTTTTTAAAACTTTTTGTAAATATCATTTATTGAAAAATACTTAAACAATAATTTTAGGGTTAAGTATGTTTTTAGTCCCTGAACTTTGACCTAAAATTGGAATTTGTCCCTATTTAAAATTTCAATAAATTTTGGTCTCTAAACTTTAAAAATGAATTAATATAATCCTTTTAACACAATTACGTTAACTTTTGTTGAAGTGTCGAGCATATTTCTCAGTAGATATTGAACCAAGAATGTGTCAAACAGTGTAAAAAACTTTAATACTAATATGAAAAGTGTTCGACACGTCAAAAAAAGTTAACATAATTGGGTCAAAAGGACTATATTCATTTATTTTTAAAGTTTAGGGACCAAAATGTATCGAAGTTTCAAACAGGGACGAAATCCAATTTTGAGTCAAAGTTTGAGGACTAAAAACATACTTAACCCATAATTTTATATGATGAACAATTCTTTAATGACTTTCTATCTTATATTTTCTTTTTTTTTATGGTGGATTTTTAACTTAACTTATTTTCTTGTATAGAACATTTTAAAAACTTATTATTAGAATAATTATTCTTCTTAATTTAATGTAGATAATAATAATGATATACAATATATTTTTATATTAATTCATCTAATGATGTTTATTATGTCTAGTTTTCAATCAACAATTTAAGTCTCATTAAACTAATAAATATTTTGAGTATTGTTTGACCTCATAATCGCCTTTAGTTAATATCTTGAGTATTGTATAGGTATTAACTTCTTTTGACTAATCTCTTTAAATATTGATTTAATTAATCGTAAGGTACCCAGTTTGGTACTAGTATGTCAAATTGGTACCCGCTTTTAAAAAAGTGTCAATTGCATCCCAACTTTTGAAAATTGCTTCAATTAGGTCCCTTTCTGACAAAGTTGACTAACATCGTTAGTCAACGTGCCACGTGTCAATCTGTGGTTTTTTTGATTTTTTTTTTAAAAAAAATTAATTTTTTTTTAATTTTAAAATTTTAAAATTTTTTTTTTTAAAAAAAATTAAAAATGCCACATGTCAAGTCCCTGTGTGTGACACGTGGCATTGTCAGTGTCACGTGCCATTGTAATGCCACGTGTCAGTGTCACTATTAGATGTCATTGTGTTGATTTCGATTTAGTCCCCACATATGTCTTTTTGTTTCAATTTAGTACCTAAGTATGTGTATCTGATTCAATTTTGTCCCAATTTTTTTTTAATAATTAAAATATTTTTGTAATCCATTTTTTATAAGATTAAAAATAATTAAGTATAAATATTTTTACAAAATTAAGTACTAATATTTATAATATTTCTCTCAATTTCAGACCAAATTTATTATTTATATGAATGTTATGCTATTTTTTTTTATTAAAAATGACTTAATAAAATGACTTTTATCACTAAATTTTAATATAAATATCAAATACTTAATTTTTTTAAAACTTTTATACTTAATTACTTTTAATTTTATTAAAAAATATTTTAATTATTAAAAATTATTAGGTCAAAATTGAATCAAATACGCATAAGTAGGTACTAAATTGAAACGAAAAAACATAAATGGGGACTAAATCGAAATCATCACAATGGCATCTGATAGTGACACTGACACGTGGCATTACAATGCCACGTGGCACTGACAATGCCACATGTCACACACAAGGACTTGACACGTGGTATTTTTATTTTTTTTTAAAAAAAATTTAAAAAAAAATTAAAAAATTAAAAAAAAATTAAATTTTTTTTTAAAAAAAATCAAAAAAACCACAGATTGACACGTGGCACGTTGACTAACGGCGTTAGTCAACTCTGTTTGAAAGGGACCTAATTGAAGCAATTTTCAAAAGTTGGGATGCAATTGACACTTTTTTAAAAGCGGGTACCAATTTGACACACTAGTACCAAACTGGGTACCTTACGATTAATTAAACCTTAAATATTCTTTCCATAACAAGTCTTTCCCACTTTAGTCCATGTAACATGAAACCCTTTTCATGTTGTAGTTAAGGCTTCCTTTTGATCCTTATATTGAAGATGAAATTCATTCACTGTGAAGATTCCAAAAAGCTCGTCCTATGCGAGCATATTGAGATAACATGCCTTAGTGATGGTTGTTGTCTTGGGATCCAAAACCTTCAACATGTTGTTAAGCAACTTTAAGTTAATGTTCGGAAAAACATATCTTCAATTAAGAACATTACTGTCTTTATCCAGGAACACAATAATATAACGTGTAAACCTCGAAGTCGAAGAAAAACCACGACCGCCAAAGAATAATATTATGTGAAAATTTGTACAATACATAAACTACCCTCTCATGCCCTTTGACCCCAAGTACACACATACTCTCCAAAGCAAGAATTAAACCCAAATCTCACAACACTTTAGTACAAGAGTATAAGAAAAGTCAAATACAAACTTAAAGTGTTTAACTAGGGCAAGGAACACCATGAACTTAGAGCTCATTATATAACCACTAACATCCACTCCCTAACTTATCCTAGACGATGTGAGACTTTTCAAGACATTATTTTCATCAGCCCAACATTCTCCACCCTAATTAAAATAAACACATCTTCATTGCCTATACCAGCAATCATACTCCATCATAAAGAGTATCACTTGGAATCCAATCGTTTCGAGAATTTTTACTTAAAATCAAACCATCCTAATAATTTCCACTTGGAATCAAACCATCCCAAGAATTTTTACTTGAAATCAAACCATCCAATAATTTTCACTTGGAATCAAACCATCCTAAGAATTTTCATGTACCCTGCATCAATGTTAACCTATACTTGTATATAATCACCACTCAGCTTGTAACATCTCGTCCAGATATTACGAATTTAAATAAAATAAACTAGAAATAATATTAAACATTATTTATTATAATTCGATTTTCCAAAAATGCGGGAAATTTAAAACTTTATTTCATCGTAAAATAATCTTAAATCGATGCTTATAAAATCCAAATAAAATATTTTACAATTTATTCAAAACACAATAAAAACTTTGGTAAACTTTTCTCCCAAACTAGCCACGCTTTGGCTCTATGCCTCACCAGATCCACCTACAACATCATCTGCTCATGTGTAACGCAATACACGATCATCGCCAAACACAAGCAGATAGGGTGAGCTACAATATAAAACACACATATATAATTCAAATATATAAGCACATCCACACATCAAAGGATTTCTATCCTTTGATTTAATACCACATGGCCACCACCATGTCATCCATGATCTATATCTTTAGGTGAATACCTCAAGATGTCTTACTGCCCCATCTACAAGCCACAACTTGTAGAACACATGTGGAAAACCTGCTACGGACCATACTTTGTAACACCAGGTGGAGTTCCCAATACGAACATAGTTTGTAACGTCCCAAGACTACCAAACTCGTCAGCCACAACTCGCATACTCACACCGGTAACACTCGCCAACCCGAGCCACAACTCAAGAGTTCCTCGTGTTCATCCGCCATCTCGAGCCATAACTCAAGAGATGTCATTCTGAGCCACAACTTAAGGAATGCCACGTGTTTAACCTTATCCCGAGCCACAACCCAAGGGATACGTTTCGAGCCACAACTCAAGGAACATCCAGCAATCCGACCTTTAAGTATCACCAAAATCTTGTAGATCACGCACATCAAAAGCAAACAGTCACTCTACCTCTGCATTATCGCTTGGCGTTGCTCTTGAGCCGCCAAGCGAAATACGCTTCCAGACCGCCTAGCGGTGGACATGTGCCGCTAGGCGCCAAGCGCCTTTGTTGCCACTATCTGCAAGTATCTCCTGGCGGGACGAACCTCACCGCCAGGCGCCATGCGTTCCAGGTTTCCTCTGATTTTGTAACTATTGCCTATCGATCATACCCTACCGCTAGTCACGCTACACCAATACTCACGCAATACTAGTTTTTAAGCACACTAAACAAATTGCATCCCCCAAATTTGGGCATCCAAACTCACAGTAATATCTACCAAGTTAATTGCCTCAATTCTCAAGGGTTTAGCTTCCCTCCAATTGTCCTATTCCTTTTTAGATTCACCAATTCCAGGATCTCAATAGGATAGTATTCCAAGATGTTCCAACTCTCATTATTAATAGCAATGTTCTCAATTAAGTTGCAAGTCTTAGTAGTTTACTCAACTGCAATCAATACTCCCAAATAACTTTCCTATCATTTTAGTGATATCACTAATCCTTAGCATCAAAATTTACTCCCACTTTCAATTGGTTACTTACAAAAGAGTCTCCAAAATTTCCATCTTATTCTGTCACAGACACATGTCTAACCAAAGTGTCATTAACTTAACCCGCAATGTCTACATCATAATAATTCTTCCAACTTACACATAAACCTCAATTTAATACTATCTAAAGGATATGCATAATAATTCTTCCCCACTTCCATTTCCTTCATAATCAAGTTCTCAAATCGACCAAAAACACCATGTCTTCACAGCCACGCAGATCCCGTTATTTTTGCGCTGGCGCCTGGCAGCCCAACTCGTACTACCATGCGGTGCATGCCATTCTAGAAATTCCAAAATTTCCAGCACCTACAAAGCCCCTCCCAAAGGTTCCCCAATGCATTTCCCTGCCTATCTTCGTGGTTCCGCAAGTGATCATAATAACATTGGTACCATTATTCAACTTAAAATATATCCAGCAACAATTGCAACACCAATCAACAACAATTATACTCAATTCATCAAAAACCCTCAATCTTCCAACCCTAAAAGATGTTCATGGCATTTTCATCAAATTAACTTCCAATCTCAACCAAATTCAATAATATATGACGTCCGATAATCACTCAACATATATAGCTCCTAGGTTTCTCAATCAGAATCAACCTAGACAACCCAAAACACCAAAATCAAGTCAATTTGACTCGCGTCGCCTGACGAGTGTTCATCAGCGTTATGCCGTTCATTCAAAAACCCAGAAACTAGGTGAAAAGGGATGTGTCGCCTGGCGGCACGTTGCTTGCTGCTAGGTGGTTCCTCGCAGCCAGGCGATTCCTCGAAAGAACCTAGAAATGCAGTGAAATTCGTATGAGTCGCCTGGCGGGGGCCGTATGAAGGCCTGCCAGGCGCTTTCTGGAAATTTTCCAGAAACATGTCATTATGCCGTTTAGGCTGAAAAACATCCAATTTTTACATACAACATGCAAGCATAGCACCTGGATTCCTTGCTCCAAAAGTGCGCAAATCTTCATGTTTCATGATAATTTCTATAATTCTATTAGGATTATATTATCACTCATCATGATCCAACATATTATTAAACTAATAATCAATTAAATAACACATAACACATAAATGGCATACATAGGACTTGAACCCAAGTTCTCAAGTCCACTCACATAATCAAGTACTCTTAACCATTTGAACTAGTACTTTTCCATGTCACAACAATCAAAATTTAATTCCATAAAGGCTCCCACTACCCGCATTTATTTATTATTTATTTAATTAATTAAATTTCGCGGATCTTACACACCTTGCATAAATATTAGCCAATGTCCGTGCATAAATATCATACACCCTACATCAATGCTAACCAATGCCCATGCATAATCCTTATGCATCTTGCATCAATATTTGCCAATGCTCATGTATAAAATTAACGTTAGAAAAATTCATCCTAACACTCACAATCTTCTCAACTAGATGTCACCACGTGTCACGATCCTCTACTTTTAAATTTGACCAATCAGTAGATGTCAGTGCCACAATCCTTCACTCGCAGATTTGACCAACCAAGAATTGTCACGTCATCATATCTTCCTCAAGCATATATGAAAAACACAACCAACGGACATTAAAACAGTTTTGTTCATGTCCACTGCAAAGCATCACCAAAACTGCAAGCGCACTCCATGCAAGCTTAGATCCACAAGTGAGTCACACGAGCACCAACAACGACCTCCTCCGCAGATTTAGGAGCATCTCACCACACGTGAACTATATTATAGATTAATGCGACTCACAATCCTTGCACCTCCACGAACCCAGTTGTAGGTTTACTACATCAACACGACGGAGACAATGATCCTTGCCTCAAATTTCTCATTGCAATTTCAACAAAAAATGATGATTCTCTAACAATAAGGAATTAATCTTTTCTGATATGGAAGATCAAACTAAGTTGCAACCACAGAGCATACTAAGAAAAAATTCTACCAAACCATAACTCTAATACACTTGTTGGGAAAAATGCATATTCAATTAAGAACATTACCGTCTTTGCCCCCAAGAATCACCTTATTAATAGAGAAATAAACGTAAGTACACCCAGACTCTCGAAAGCAAGAATTAAACCCAAATCTCACAATACTCTACTACAAGAGTATAAGAAAAGTAAAAAACAAGCTTAAAATGTATTTGACTAGGGTAAGGAACACCATGGACTTAGAGCTTATTATATAGTCATTAACACCCACTCCCTAACTTGTATTAGGCGATGTGAGACTTTTCAAGACGTATTATTTTCATCAACCCAACATTAAACATCTTTAGGTTAACTTGGTCTCCAAAACCTTCATCATGTGCCACTAGTATGTAACGAACAAACCCACCTCCCACCAACTTGATGGCCCATCAACATTTGATGACAAAAGAGGGGGGG
>Ga0214543_1004159_pt1 | contig 27628 bp, 12 predicted proteins | sample CNSS2metaG_FD_160094 | JGI IMG/M metagenome (GOLD analysis project Ga0214543, IMG submission 160094) | Root nodule microbial communities from cowpea collected in UCLA plant growth center, Los Angeles, California, USA - CNSS2 | ecosystem: Host-associated > Plants > Roots > Nodule | place: USA... | reverse complement strand
TGCTCTCATTTCTCATTTATTTATTTTTTTCATTTGTGAAAAAAAAAAGTAAATTTTTGATATCATCACTTGATAATGAAATATTTGTTTAATAGTTAACATTATTTTTTACCATATGAGTCTTATATTTATTTTTTTTTATGATTATGAGAGAAAAAAATGATTGTTCTATGTGTTTTTTTATAACTATCTTTTATTTGAAACTTGTTTGTCATTGATTTTTTCTTTCAGTGACTCTTAATTTTTCATTTTTTAATCTTAAACTTAAAAAAGAAATAGATATATTGATGTAGAATAAAAGAATGAATTTAGTTGTTAAAAGTGGTAAAAAAAAAGTTATCCATGGCGATGAAAATAATTCAAATTCAATATTATATCTTAACGTATCTTGAATCATGATTCAAATGATTATATTGTTCAATTAGAGGAACGTGTTTTATATTAATTATTTGGAAGGTGTTTGTATTTACGTTGAAAAATAAATAGTTGACAATTTTAGTTTTAATTCAATTATTGATGAGTTCAAAAATCTAAAAGAACGAAGGACAATCCTTTACATATGTGTGATTTCTTTTGTATGTACAATTATAGTAAATTATTTATTCATTTTTACTTTTATTGTATTAGTTACACTAATTAAATATATAAATTTTGAATTTTGAATATATTATTTTGGCTCTCCCAAAATTATTGGTCAATATCCGCCACTAACATCGGCGTTATCATGCATGTGTTTATGTAGTTATTCATAAATTGTGTTTACTAATAATTAATATGTGTGTTTTATACTATATTTGCTCTCTAAAAATATCTCAAATTTTAAATAATTTGATTTTTTTTTTTAACATTATTGTTTGTATGGGTGTGATTCAATTACACATTTTTCTCTAATATCTTTCATTGAAAATGTATTATAAACTTCTTGCTATCGTGTATTTTCATATGTGTACTATTTTATCAATTTTTTTATCTTGATATAAATTTCTGAAGTTTTGTCCTATTTGTTTTTACAGTTTCCAAATTTACTTTTCTTTGTTGTGTTTTGCATGGATTTGTAACCAAAAAAACGTTCAAGTCCATGAAATTTTGTTTTTTTACTCAAACATATATTTTTTATGTATAATTCAAACATATATTATTTTTTCATTTATTTTTCTCTTTTATTTTTGTGATTTTAAAACATTATTTTTTTTGTGTTACAAACACTTACAAATATTTATATATCTATAATTATATATAAGTAGAATTTTCTATTTTATGTCTATATTTTTTTTAATTTTTTATTTATTTTTAAAAACTATTATTTTTATATATTTTTTATAAAACTATTATAATAATTATTTTGTTAGTTATTTTATTTATTTATTTCACTTTAATTTTAATAAATATAAATTTATTTTGTATATTAACTTATGATATTATAATGCAGAAGTTAACAAATTAACAATAAGTTGTTTTTTAATACACCGTGAAATAAATTTGTTTAAAGCATGGATATAAAATCACACATTAACGAAAAAAATAAGGTGTATATTCGTATTTTTTAATTTTTGTAAAATTTTAAATTAAGATTAATATTATTTATTTTCAAAATATTTATAATAAATTTTAAAATTGAATAATTGTTAAAAAATAATTTTTAAGAATAACAATCAAAATAAAATACATTTTTAAAAATGGTTAAAGATAAATTAATTATAAAATAATTAATTTTTAAAATAATAATTAAAGATAAAATTAGAAAACGAAAAGGGACGGAGAAAATAACTCATAGAATATTATGAATTGGATCTTGATAATAGAATATCATAAATAAAACATCAACATTGCTTGGATTTGACATTTGTGTTATTATATATTATAGATTATAGATTTTAATGTTATTTTTATTTTTTAACAAATTAAATAATTTAATGAAACATGCAATTGAACCATTTTTACTAAGTAAACATAAAATTTATCAATTTAAAACTAATAACTACTTTCTAAAACATTTATTATAAAACTATTGTTTTTTAAGTTATAGTTTGAAGGTAATACAAATGTCAATATACAGTGCACAACTCCTATCCTTCTAGTTTGATAAAATTATTAATTCTCCTTTTCACAAATATACAAATATATTTAATATCTATTTTTTTTTTCAATAAGAACGAGATATATAGCTATTTTTCTTGTATAAGATTTACTTTTGAGATGATTTCTTATTACACCCCCATATTTTCTTTCTACAGTCCCATAATTTTCAAAATTTCAATTATATTCATGTTATAATGTTATAATTATAGTTTCAAATAGTGAAATATGTAAATATACTGAATTACATAATTTTAATAAATTTACAATTCAAATTGTAAGATTTATAATATTAAATTATATTTTAAATTTTACAATTCATAATATAATTTTATATTTTGAATTATATAATTTATAATACAAATTTATAAAACAGTCGATAATATAACTTTTACATTAGGAAATGTAAAATCTAAAATATAATTTATATTATGAATTATACGATCTATAATGCACATTTAAAACTTAAGATTTCACTGATTTTAAACATCAATTCTGAGAGACGTTAAACGGACATCAGTTGTTTAGGATCAATAAACCAGCAGCCTAGTATTTTTGAGAAAAAATGTATGGTTCCTCAAGAAAGCTCAAGATAGGGTATGAAACTGCAGTGGGAGAGGAGAGGGAAGAAGATGAGGACAAAGTTGACTTCTCAATTTGATTATGGAGTGCAGGAAGAAAACATTGGATGCAAGAAGAAACTGCCTTTATTTTATTGTTTCATACAATACTAAGTTTTGTTTCTTTGAAATTTATTTATTTTACTTCACAATTTTGTTTCTCTTACTAATTCAATATCCACCAAATTTTTTAATGTATTTTTTCTTTTCTTTTTCTGGTTTTGGAAGATTTGCTATTATGGCATAAAACAGAAGAGTTGCGGAAAAATTGGGTTTGATAATATACATAAAAAAAAACACACATTTCCTTTTTCAACAAATTATTTTTGGCACACTATTACTGGGAAGAGGACAAAAGAAAAATTACCACACTAAATATTTATATTTATATTTTACATATTTACCTTTATTTTTTCCAAAAACTTACTGTGTGAGTAAGACAGTGGAACTTATTTCTAGTGATATACAAAGCTGATACAGAAAAAATGTTGATGTTCATCATGCTTCTAAGCAAGGAAACGTGTGTGGACAATTCAATGGTTTGGGATGATCCTTACATAAAGTAGCATCACTCTGATTATAATTTCACTTTGATGTTGTTGGAATTCTATTATTACAATAGATTGAGGAGATTGACCATCATAAAAACCTAAAACCACTTTTAATATAAAACTATAAATGTATCCATGTGGAACCAATCTGTATTAAAAAAATCATATATTGCTGTATTTTTGTTCATTCTTTCTCTTTCCAAAATAAAAAATAAACGAATTTGTAATTTGTGTGGAAATACATTGGAACACTATACTATTTACAGAATTTTGACTGCTCTAGTTGATTGCTATAAGAGGAAGTCTGGAATCCCTTACAGATTGTGCAGCTTCATATGCCCCAATGTATCTAACATCACCATTTCCATGTTTTGGAGATTTAGAATCCCAGAATGATTTCAGCAGTTCCTCAAATGGTGGGGTCCTTAGTTCTTCTATGGACGAAACACTGGGAAGATTGAAGGGTCTCTTTCTGGGTGTTGAACAAGATGGTTCATCTACCTGTATTTCACATAGCAGTTTAAACACAATATTAGAATCCACAAGACAGACACAAAGATTTTTCGTTACCAGAATCTATATATGTGCATACTAAGGGGTATTTAAGTCCCTTACCACGTATTCACTGAGAAGACATTTCCCTGCATTTTCAGTTATCTCTATGATTCTATGGTAATGACCACCCTTCAATTCTCTCAAGTCACCACAGCATGGGATAATCCTAGAGTTTATATTCCCACAGGCGTCGCGATCAAGTTGCAATGAATCTGGCAACCATAAATAATTTGTCAAGTGCCATTTGTGGCATAATCTACCAAGGCATTTTGTGGTGCATAACATAGATATGAACGCTAGTACTTACGTTCAATGGAAGATTTAATATCCGTGTTTGCTATTTCTGCATGTTCAAGAGTAGTTGACGCAGCACCTGAGAATCGGGCTCGTACGACATTATTAGCTTTCATTCCCCCCCTGTTCGAAAGCAATTGGAAAAAAGATGAACAGATAGATAAAACAATATAGTGGCATTTTTTTTATCTTAGCAAGGAATGAAAAACCTACCGAATAATAGTGTCCACAGAAGCAGCATTTCTCTTCTCTTGACTAAGTATGGACTCTTGAGCATTTCTCCACTGCTGTGCGCCTACTTCGGCTTTCTTGCGGCTGTGCAATTGTTTGGTTAGGGTAGGGCTCAGTGAACAAAAAGAGAATAATAAGAACAAAATATCCATATTCCATACCAGTACTGAAGAACCTCCACAAGGTCATTCTTTCCAGATTCTACCGCTGAAGTATCCTCATGATAGTTGGACTCCGTTTTTTCCATGTGAATTTTCCATTTTGCTTTGATAGAAGAAGTGGAATCTTGCATGGTTAATGTTTCTTGCCTCAGCTTACTGATTTTAGCGTTTGCACTCTCTCGAAGATCATTAACTGCCATTTGGACCTAAACAAGCAAATAAAGAACGGTAAGAAATTGCAGTCAGGTAGTAACGGAAGCTAGCATTGCAGTCAGGTTGTAACGGAAGCTAGCGTAAGGAAGATCAGATTGTCTAAAAGAAACCGCTACCAGTTTTTTCTTCCTAGAACTAGAGCTAGCAAGCATTTCTGCCACTTTCTCCAACAGTTGTTTCTCTTCATATGCAGTACATTCCTACACCCAATAAGAGAGGGGTAAATGTTAAAAGGCAAAGGAGTATCAAGAAATTTCCAATCGTGATTTGTGCAAATGCCACAAAAAAGGCACTTCAGTCACCTCAAACTTCTTTTGGAGTTCGTACAATTTCTGGTCATTGGTACATTGTGATTCTTCCACAATTTGAATCAAATTGGATGCATGCATGTGTAATGTCTCAAAGAAGTTCACAGTTATTTTAGATACCGCACGTGTATTCTCGACTGCTCTGGCATGTGCCTGCATTCAATAAATAGAATTTATCATCTCTAACTCTGAAGTTCACCCAACAAACAAGAAATCACGCACCGCTTCTTGCTGTCGAGCATAATCAGTTAACTTTGCCTCTTGCTTTTGGAGACTACTTTGAAGATCCTTCAGTAATGAATCAGCTTCCAATGCAATTCCTTTAAACAGCTGAAGAACAAAAATTATAGTAAATGCACCAAGAAACTCATATTGAATCAATAAACTAGGAAGTGTCAGACACTTACATCCTCCAAGGCGGATGAGTGCTTGGCAACTTCAGAATTCAACTCTCCAAAATTTAACTGGTTATTTCCTTTAAGCTCCTCAGCTAAACTGTCCAAAACTGTAATGCCGGAACCATACATGTTTTTCAGTTTTCCTACCTGTACTCTAAGATTTTCAATAGCCTGAAAGAGGGAAACAATAACAATTCTGTTAATCTGATAAGACAAATAACAATCATCATTGGTAAATGGAAACCCACCTCTGCCTTTGTTGATACAAAAGAGTGCATGTCTTGTTCCATTGCCTTCAGTTGAAGCTCTTGTTGCATTACAGATGCTGCAACAGCCTTGTGCAGATCTTCTAGCTGTTGAGCTAACTGAGACTGAAATTTCTGGATAAGTAATCTGTTCCCTTCTTCAATTTTATCCTTCCGTTCTAAAGGTTAAAAAAACAAATTTATGTGATGTCAAGTTGTTCCCTCTAATTGAGGCCCAATAAAATTACCAGTTGAAAAATGATTCTAACCAATTGTAGAAAACAGGTTCGACACATCGGATGCAGCATTCTCAAGATCAGCTCGTAGCTCAATTGCATGCTCCACGAGTGTTTTTTCTGGAAGATGCAAAGAACGGAGAAAAATCACACATTGGAATGAGGAGAAAATGATTTTGAACAACCAACCCAAAAAAAGTGGTAGAAGGTATATTCAAACAGCTGGTTGATACAGAATAGGAGTTACAATTAACGTCACTAACCAGATTTCAGTAGATTAAATATTAGAAATTCCTTTTCCTTAATTGTTGCATTTGCTTGTGTGTGCTTTTCCTCAAGTTCAAATAATGACTGCTCATTTTCTTCAAGACTTTTCTGAGATAACATGTACCATAAGTAAATTTAATTCTTGAACCAGATCAGAAGTTCAAAATAAAGAAAAATCAGTTAGTGTACAGCCATCTCTTGTGAACGTTTTTTTACCTCAGTTTTTTCTAGTTTATCACTTAGCTCGACTGTCAAAAGTTGCTGACGATTGTAGAGTTCTTGAAGTTCCACCAGTTGCTGCTCACAATTAATGAAATGTTTTTCAATATTCAAGTGACTATACCCATATTGGAATAACTTACGACGGAAAATACCTTATCCTTGGACTCTGCTTCTTGTTCCATGCGTTCTATCTTTTCAACCATGGCCTATAGAATATACACTTTTAGCAATAGTAATGTCTCAAAAGCATAATTTTATTCACAATTCTTGTTAAGACACGGTTAGAGAAACCTTCTTCTCCACTTCTTCTTGAAGATAACGATCACGCGGTATATAAATTCCATTCTTCTCTCTTGCAGCATACACCTCTGCAAACCACATAAAAAAAAAAAAAAAATCAGCACAGAACTGTGAAATAAAAAGTAGTTTATTAACATGGTGCAAATTTCTCTGTTTAGAGAAAACCGAAGGAGGGACCATGCGAGGTGAAACATAAAATATTTTAATATGTAAACACTCGACAACCTTGCTTCAGCCTGTCAATTTCAGAATACAGATCCTTAATGAGTGCAGATTTCACCATCTTCTGATTGATCTAACAAAGTATTGAACTCCAAACTATTAGATATGTTCCAATGCGGATCTGTGATAAGAAAGAAAAAAGCATGGTATGGTTGACAAAGAAAAGTAGGAACAATGAAAATCACCTCTGGTTTGTTCTTGATATTTTTGGCACGGTGTGCATAATCCAAGGTACTAAGAGTTTCGTCCAGACAATGAATAGAAGGTGATATTGTAGCAACAATGCACGTCTTGGTTTTACCGCCCAAGGAATCCCTTAACAGTCTTGTTAATTTGCTATCCCTGATATAACGGGACAACTTGATAACACAAAAGCCTTTTCCTCGGGTTTGAAAATAGAATCAAGAGATGCAAACGAGAGATAACCAGAACGTTAGTCACTCTTACCTATAAGGAACATGACCTGAATGCTCCACTAAAGCATTAATCACTCGACCAAGAGTAAGCAAGCTTTTATTTATCTCCCCAGCTTCTCTTGCTCTTCCCTGCGAGCATTTTCTCACTAGTGAAGCTCAAAAAGGCAATACCATTTTACTCTTTTCAGACAAATGTCAAGAAAAAAATGAAAGTAAGCTAAAGATAATGCCAGAATTGAAGATGACTAAATAGACGAGGGGTACTTTTTCCAATATCAATATTGTAACAACACAGTAAAGCTGTCGTACTGTTCCAAATTATATCATTTTAATGGACACTGCCCAAAATAAAACTCATAATCATTTCATACCTCTCTTGCACCCGAACGTGAAATATTCTCAGAGCCTGCAAGGTCCACAAGGTTTAGCTTCCCACATTTAATCATTTCTTCACCCTCTGGAGTACACTCCTTAATGTGGATCGTGATAGAAAATATGGAGTGGGAGCGACTGCTTTGTTTGTTTAGAAGAGTTTCAGCTGTTCGCCTTTTCGCAGAGCCCTTTTCCAATATCTTATAAATTTCATTTGCAGTGCAAACAACCTCTTCCTCTAAACCTCTAACAAAAACTCCCCCCTTTCCATCCTCCATGAGAGCTATTGGTTTCTTAGATTTGTCATCCACAAATTTTAAAGTCTCCTCAGGGGCCAAAAGATCAGTTATCTCCTCGTTGTAAAGCTCTAGAAACGTTACTTTCATGCTATACTCGGCAATCTGAGATTCTAATATATCAAAAATCTGCTTCACCGCTCTTGGGATGACACCAGCATCACTGGGAAACTCACCATTCTACATAACCAAAAACATAGAAAGGAACAGATTCAGCTCAAAGCAACAAGAAATACTATAAAAAGCTATGCAATCAAAAATATATTACCTTTTTTCTTGCACCTCCTTCCATTGTGTACGTCTTCCCTGTCCCTGTTTGACCATACGCAAAAATGGTGCAGTTATAGCCTTCAAGCACTTCATTCACAATAGGAGACACGGCCTGCTCAAACAGTTCACTCTGCTTGGAGTTCGGACCAAAAACCTATTCCATAAGAAACACAATCCCGATGAATGCACGATTGCAAGTGAAGAATCCACAAATAAAAAGATAGAAAGAGAGTAATAGTTCGTTGCCATGACTATTATTTATGATGGATAGAGAACGAAGCAAGTAACTAATGAGCTACTCGATCATTCCATATTCAGTTCAAGAATATAAATATTTTCACCAGAACGAAGAATTCTTAAAATCCAGAGTAATCCACACTCCAAACAATAAAAACAGTAACTCTTCGAAGTTTACATTACCAAAAAAGTCATCATATAAAAAAGCAAAACGCGAACAAATTTGACAAACCTTGTCAAATGCGAAGGTTCTGTCGATCTGTTTGTTTGCTATGTTCTGCACAGCCGAAACCTCTCTTCTACCTTCATTACACGAAATCACGATCGGCGTGTTCAACCTCGCTTCATCCTCACTCAACGGCCTAAACAAAAGAAGAAGCAAAATAAACTCCATCAGCGACTTTTACCGAGTCACAAACGAACCGAACTCAATGAAGTGAAAGTCGGAGCTGGACTCAGTGACCTGCAACGAACGAGCACTTGCACATTGACGCCTTTGTCCTTATCGAACTTGCTGTGACCACCGGAATTAGAATCTGCAGATCGCAGATCTCGCGGCAGCTTGTCGCCTGAGCGCGCCGTCTGCGACGGCGATAACGGCACCAATCCTCCTCTTCTCTGCTGAGGAAGCTCCATTGCACCAAACAAATTCGAAGTTGAAACCTCGCTGAAGAATTGAAATCGGAAGCAATGGTAGCAAAATGAATGTGAAACTGAAATCCGAAAGAAGAATAATGGTTATCTTAGAATGTGCAGTTAGTTAGGTTGTTTTATTCAGATGGAATTTTGCAGTGTCAGAAACTTTATTCTAGAGAGAGATGACAAATAATATAATATGTGAGTGAGTGAGTGAGAGAGAGTGAAAGAGGGAGTGGTGTCTCTGTTATGGAAGCTGGAAGAAAAGGTAAGACAAAGGGAGAAAGTGAAAATGGAAACAGAGAAGAAATGGAAACTGAAGGAGGCGTTACCGTTATGTTGTTACGAGTGGAGAGACGTTTCAAAACAGAGGGAGTGCAATCGGAAAATAATGGGCGAGGATAACGGCGTTAAACCTGGGACGTTTATGGCATCACGCGACCGTTACATCCAACACAAAAACAAACACGCGATAATCAAAACAAAACCTCTTTTTTTTTTTTTGAAAAAAACAAAAATGTTAACACTCAACTCACTAATTCTCTGTTTCTTACTGCTACTGTTTACCGTTAGTTCAAGAACAAGTTTGATTTATTCTTTAGTTAATGTTTAAATTGTTGGTTATAATTTATGTCAACGATTAAGAAGAAATTCAAGTGATTTTTAAGTTATTTATGACTTTCATTATTTTTTAAAATTTTGTTGGTGATTGAATATTTAAAATTTGTTTATAATTTTTTATCAAGTATTTTTCATTCAGTAGGTTAAACTACAGTTAAATAATTGGGAAATGTGTTATCATTTTATTTAATCTTATTATTTACTTACGTAAAAAAAATAGTGAAATATTGAAATTAACATAAAATGAAACTTTAATTAATAATATATAATAAATACGCATTGAATAGATAGTCGTCATAAGCGATAGGATATAAAATATTAGGAGTTTTATCCAATTGTTTATCCTTTTACATTGAATATAATATCAATTTATATTAATCATAACACATTGACTTTTAGTAATATGTAAAAACAAGTAAAATGGCTACAAAATTTAATATAAAAATGAAAGAAAAGTTAAACGGTCTCAATTGAAAAATACAATTATGTTGTATACTCCATACATAGAAAATAAAAGAAAAATTAACAACAACTTGAATCCAAATATCCCTGAAATAACTCTAACTTAACTAAACATCCTTAAAAACACACAAGAGTTTAATTTAACCAATCTCTTAACTATGGTCAACATAATAGCAAGTAATCAAAGAGAAAGATACGATGAAAACCCTAATTTTAATTTATTCAAATTCCAATTATAATTTTTTCATAATACACAATTGTGTGTATATGGTGCAACCAAATTATCAATATTTTTCTTTTGGACATTATTATTTTATCATCCAATAAATTTTTATGAACATTTTATTCGTGACAAATAATATTAATTATCTCACGATAGAAGTTAAACGATCCAATCGTGACCTTTTGACAGTTATGCTCTTAGCCAAAATGGTACAATGATTAACTATTATAATTTTTGGCCTATTAATAATTACTCAATCAAACACTTTATATTCACTATTTTACCATTTAACTTTTTTTTATAAAATACAAAAATTACTTTTTTTAACTTTCCTTTTGGTCTACAAATCTTATATGTGAAGATATCTAGGAATGGAGGAGACGGTTGGGCCGGGAAAGGAGAACAAAGGGATTGGATTGGGCTTGAGACACAAAGGTGGGCCCAAATTTCTTGATTTTATATTGCAATTCTTCAACATAACACCTCTTTATAATAATATAAGACTTTTATTTTGTTACATTCTCAAGTAACTTCATTGCCCAGAAAAATGGATTTGATGTTGAAATTTTGATGAATTGAGGATTGAGACACTTTGCCTTCCAAGATAATTTAGGTTAAGGTTGCCGTGTACTCCCCAACAAACCAAAAACAAACATGTTCTCTATTTTTGTAACTTTATCCTAAATATTTTCTTTTGCTATATATTTCTTTATTTGTCAACACCTACCCACTTCTCTTAACTACTTTCTTTTTCTTCTACTTCTTTTAATTTCTTACTAAATTCACTCATATTTTGTTCTTTTATTGTATTTTATGGGGTAATTGTAAGTACAAATTTTAGATAAAAATGTAAACGAGTTAATATATATTGTATATCGAAAAATATGTACCCATATTTTCCATCATGGTTCACTGTAAACTTACTCAAGCATGTATTATTATTGTGTAAAATTGTTTTATTTATTTCCATACTATATATTTCAGTTCTTGACTTCAAATGTACTCACTTTCTCGTTCTCATTGATTGGCCATGCATATCATTTCACAACCATTATTTTAATACTCATTTTAATAATTTAAACTTCAAAATCAGTTGTTTTCCTTTCCCTTTTTAAATTTGTTTCCGTAAGAATGTAAAATATAATTTGATTTGAATTTATAAATTTTGAGATTACACTGTTTACCATAAATCCCAAGATTTTTTTTTTATATATAATCAATTAGTTGACAATCCACTTTTAAAAGTATTTTGAATATTAAAAAAATTAATTTTTGTATTAAAAAAAGTGGTTCAAAAATAAAACAATAGATGTAGAATACATGTGAAAATTGGTTGGGTATTAAAATAATAGTACTTATTTACAAATGGTATGAAAATTGAGAGGAGTCACCACATATATTTTTTTTTTGTATGAAAAGAAAACTTGAATGTCTGATGGAATGTAATAATTTTTTTTTTATGTATACATTTCAGGTGGTTAAATTTTCATGAGAAGAGGTGAATATAATAATTATATTCTGGATGAGAAGGAAATTAATTCGATAATAAATATACGCATTCTTTTTTTCAAATTTTAATTATATATAGATGATATTTTACTCTAACTTTACTAAAATAAGAGTCAAATATGTTTGTTATGCAGTAAAACAAACATCTTGTAAGCAACAAAACAAATCAAGCATCAATGAAAAAACACATAATTAAAATAATTGAATTCAACTTTTTCTTTGAAACGAAGAACAACCTTATGGGCACGACATGCATCCAATTATTTTATTTTTTCATCCGCTATGTTCATAACTATACATAAACTACTATATATAAGCTTTTATCAAACGAAGCATCATCATCATCACCAAGCATATCACAGTAAAAAACTCTGAACTCAATGAAAATGAGAATTTCCATGACCAGAATCAGTTTAAAACCCTTGTTCTTGGTCTTCATGTTACTCACATCAACCCATGCAGGAACCATCTCCACCCCAAGTTCAAACCTATTCCGAGAATACATAGGAGCGGAGTTCAACAACGTTAAATTCTCCGATGTTCCCATCAACCCAAGTGTCCAATTCCACTTCATTCTCTCCTTCGCCATCGACTACGACACCGCATCAACCTCTTCTCCGACCAACGGAAAATTCAACGTCTTTTGGGACACCGACAACCTTAACCCTACCCAAGTCTCCGCCATCAAGGCCAAAAACCCAAACGTAAAAGTAGCCCTGAGTCTCGGAGGAGACAGCGTGGGAGGAGGCTCCGCTTACTTCAACCCCTCTTCGATCGATTCCTGGCTTTCCAACGCCGTTTCTTCACTCACCACCATAATCAAAGAGTACAACTTGGACGGAATCGACATCGACTACGAGCACTTCAAAACGGACCCCGAAACGTTCTCGGAGTGCGTGGGGAGGCTCATCAAGACGCTGAAATCGAACGGGGTCATAGAGTTTGCGTCCATTGCTCCTTTCGACGATGACCAAGTTCAGAGCCACTACTTGGCCTTGTGGAAGAGTTACGGGAACCTCATCGACTACGTTAACTTTCAGTTTTATGCGTACGACAAGGGCACTGGTGTGGCACAGTTCATCGACTACTTCAACACGCAGAGTTCGAATTACGAAGGTGGAAAGGTGCTGGTGAGTTTCATCAGTGATGGGAGTGGTGGGTTGGCTCCCAATGATGGGTTCTTCACAGCATGTCATACGTTAAAGACTCAGAATAAGCTTCATGGTATCTTTGTCTGGTCTGCTGATGACTCCATGGGAAATGGTTTTCGTTTCGAGAAGCAATCACAGGCCCTTTTAGCTTTACCCTAGTAAATTAAGTTAGCTTCAAATGCTATAATACTGAACAAAAAAATTTAGTATGTATTGGTACTATATATCTCTGTGGATACATGCATGTATGATATAAATATCTTAAACCTTTTATGTTATTGGTGTCATTTTAAATCAATTTTGTGAAATTAAATTAAATTAAACTTTTACATTTTTAAAATTACGTGTGAATCAACCGTTAGTGAATAATACCCTTTTATTATATATATAGTTTACTTATATATTCTTGTTCATAAACTTTCCCTGAACCTTCTTATGGTACCCTTTCATGGCTATCATGTTACTGTTGTTTTTTCAAGTACAACGTATTAGTTGAAGGTTGAAACACTAGGGTTCTTTTACTCATTTGGTCTGAACTGTAGAGTACTTCCTTCGTACCGGATACACAATAGAGTTGGGTTTATCCCAGACTAATATTATATCCTACTTTTTCTTTTTTCTATATTGATATTTTGATTTATTTTTTTATTTATTTTTAACTTGTCATTTCAATTCTCCTTTTATATTATTACATTATTAAAAAATCATATTTTTTATCAATTTTGTTTTAAAAATTTTTCATAGAAATTTGTTATAAAAAATATTACAGTAATTGTTTTGCAAAATATTTTGTATAAAACATTTTTCACAAAAAAAAAATTATAGAAAATATTTATGAATTTTATAATTTTATAAAAAATAATTATTTATAAAAATATTATTTATCAATTAAGATTCTTAAAAAAAATAACAAAAAAAAATATTTTATTACAAATATTTTAATAAATTTACAAAAAAAATCTCATATAATATAAAATTTTTTAACAGTATCACATTATCCCTAAAAGAATTAAAATAAATAATCAATAAATAAAACAAAAAATCGGTCAAAATATTATTATCTTCTTGCGGATCCATGACACTTTTCCAAACATACAAAGTCGAGAGTTGGGGAACAATAAATAGGTTTAGTAAAAATGATGCACCATGCTTGCGCACAGTGCACACCATTATATACTCATATGTACTGTAATTTTTTTATTTTTTATTTTTTCCATTTCATGGCACCTTTTAAGGTTGTTTCACTTCCTCCAAGTTTACCAAAGAAGATAATTTGATGAAACTATTATGCATTCAAATGCCAAATACGTGGAGTGTCACTAATGACCATAAAATTGTCGATCCTATCATGATTAGAAAATCATAACAACACTACCGACCCTTACCCATTTTTCCTTTTTTCTCTTTCAAAAGAGTGCAGATTATTTTTCCTTCAAATTTTTTTCAACCAAACACTCACCACTTCAATTTTTAGGGCCGTCTTCCGTAAAAAAATGAAAAAAAAAAATGTTACTGGCGCATGCTTTTTGCACACATTACCCCACATTTATTCCCTTCTTGTCATTAAATTGTCGTTGCTCTCATATTTATTAACACTAATTCTGTTCACTTTATGCCAAATATATTTATGTTTGCTCTCCAATAACAACAATAAAATTATATATATTGAGGTTCAAAGTCTTATATCGACTAAAGATAAGGTAATTTCATATTATATAAGTTTGTGTAAATCTCACGATATTTTGTGAAATTGAAATAGATTTAAAGTTCACTTCTTAACATAATCAGATTAGTCTTGATCCACTGTTCTTCTCCTCTCTCGTTTCTCCATGGCCACTTCTCAATCAGAGTGGTATTGTCTATTTTTGAAGTCCGGAACATGAAATGAATTGTTAATTGCACCAAAAGTTTTACGTTTAACATTTAACATGTACTAAACACACTGGTCCTAGTAAAAGTATATGAAAGATTATTAACTAGTGAATTAAAAGTGGTGAGATAGCTAGAATTAATGTCAAAGAATGAATGATAGTAGTGGAGAAACTGTGTCTTGTTGAAAAGAGGGCACAAAGCTATGGAAAGAGTGTCGATGGGCCATAACAAATTTCGTTGTCTTCTCCATATTGGTAAGAGTTCAACTTTTCATGTAAGCAGAGAACCCACTCCATTTCATGGCTGCAAAAGTTCAACTTTCCATATAAGCATAACCCCACTCCACTTCCTCAACTCAAACATACCACATGATTGCATGCTAGCAAAGTGGAAAATATTATTAGACAATAAAATATCTATTACTATATTTTTAAATAATCAACTTTTAAGACTCACTCCATCTAATAAAATTGATTTGTAAGACGATGTTATGTTTTACAAAATTGATTTATAAGATGATATTTATATTCATTTATATCTTCACCACATGATTAATATATTTTGGGTTAAATATGTTTTTGGTCTCTCAAGTTTCAGTGAAATTTGGAATTAGTCACTCTTCAAAAATTTTGACCAATTTAATATTGCATCTTTAAAAATGCGTGAATTTAGTCCTTCTAACAAATTTTTGTTAAGTTTATCTGATGTTTCAAGTGCATTCATTTCATGATAGTATTTGAATTATTTAAACCGTTTGACACATTTTTGCTTCAATGTTAACTCAAATATTATCATTAAATACATTTAAAATATCAAATAAACTTAACAAAATTTGGTAAGAATGACTAAATTCACTCATTTATAAAGATCAAGGACTAAATTTGTATAAAATTTCGAACAGAAACTAATTTCAAAATTCACTGAAACTTGAGGGACAAAAAACATATTTAACTTATATTTTCGATCAATTATGGTGGAAAGGAAAGATAGATCATGTAAGAAAGGAAAAACTAAATTTATTTACGATGTCTACTTCATCGTTTTGATGACCTTAATTTAATAAATACTCATTTCAATTCTCAGAAGATATTTAATATAGTATTTTATTTGTTTGTGGTTATTTAAAGTAATTGTGGTTGTCGTTTACTTCTTCAAATCACGTTTCTTGTTTTTGTCTTCTTTTGTGGACGTGTCTTGCTTTCTTCGTTCATCGTAAAACAAATGTTATAATGTACATCTAAAGCATTTCCATTTGTTTTAATCTTTTAGCAGTTGATGTGTTAATTAAAAAATATATATATGTACTGAATTTTTCAGTAACTAGTTAGATTCTAAAAGTGGTTAATTAGGTCAACTTATCTCAAATTGCAGAATTTTGGAACCGAAAGTTAAATTAATTAGGGTTATAATACTTAAAAAACGAAAAAAAAAAAACATGTCAATTTTCTTTTGATTTTTTTTTAACTAATAATTATATATTTTATTATGAATAATAATTTTTAAAGAATTGCTACTATTTTTTTAAAATATTTTATGCAAAACACTTTTCTCGAAAAATTTGATAAGAAACATTTACAAATTTTATAATTTTATAAAAGATAATTATATCTAAAAAAAATTATTTGTCAATTAGAATTTTAGAAAAAAATATAAAAGAAATTTTTTTCTTATAAAATTTTATAATGAATCATGAATTATGAAAAATTCTAATAGAAACATAATATTGTAAATAATATATATATATATATATATATATATATATATATATATATATATATATATATAATTATGTTGTTCATGTAACTATATGCATAGAAATCCTTAACTTCACATAAACTGGTTGTTGTATTTTGAAATTATTCTTTTGTTGTTACAGTGACATGCAAGTCTTCTTATTCTTAAATGTTCCACACTTTGAAGTCAAACCATGTTGACTGATGATACTTTGGGACAAAAGATTTAATATTTAATATGGCCTCAATATTTTTGTTACCACAATATTTGTGATGGTTATAGGACTAGTCTAATTAAGTTGTTAAGATTAAAAAAATGTTGAGTTATTAAGATTAGAAAAATGTTAATTTAGCTAATAATATTAAGTTATTTTTTTGTTTTTTTTTAATTTGTTCCTAATATTAACTAGATATGTTTTTAAGTAATTTCAGTGCTAGTATATGTTAACCTGTTATCATAACTCGATTTATTGTTTTAGTTTTTGGTGGATATCAACGTGAGTGGTAGAAATAATATTTTTAAAATGTTTTAGTAAAAATTTAGATTCTGAAAGAGTCTAATATATAAAAGCTGAAAAGATAAGAAAAATATTGAAGAGATTTTAAACACAATTAATTACATAAAATTGTTGCAATAAACAAATATTGGCTATTTTTATTCATATACTTACATACATAATAAGATTATAAATATGATAATAGGAAAAATTAATATATTCCTATCAATTGTAAGATTCTAATTAAACAGGAAACAAATTGTCAAACGCGAACTAAGTTTCGCTCACTATATTATCACTATACTATTATAAGTATAATAAATTTACATATATAAAATAATACTACAACAATAATATTCAAAAATAAAATGCAATGAGAATTATTTAAGCATGCATATATTTAATAATAAATATAATTTTATTTTGTAATTTTACAAATATTATTCTAAAATTTTAAATAAAAAAAATAGTCCAAAAAATTAACAAAAAAAATAGTCTAAGACTAAAACTATAATGACATTTATAAAAAAATACAAATAATTCTATACATACAATGAACAAATATATACATACAATGAAAAACTAACATCTTCTAATTGAAAGACAAACTTTGAGAGGGAGTCTAGGGTCTTCGCACACTGCTGGGCAAATGGGAACGAAGAGCAAGTGGGACGAATCTCAAAACGCTGCAAATGGGGATGAAAACGGAAAATAATTGGTTCAAAACGCGTAAAATCAACCCATAATCAAACCCCAACAAGTTTGATGGCGAAAACCTTTCGAAACTCACCTGGAGGGGGTCGGAAATGGCGTTGCCGGCGGGAACTCTCGCGGAAACGATGAACAGCGTGAGGGTTTCTGCGTTTCGCGCAAAGATAAACCAAAACTTAACATCGGGGGTGTGGTATCCGACGTTAAGTGACGTCTGGCGCGTCCTGGTCCGACGTAAAGGGACGTCTGGCGCGTCCTGGTCTGACGTCAAGGGACGTCTGTCGCGCTGGGGTTCGACGTCCTTTTTTGAGTGACGTCGGAGTATCTTTTAACAGACGTTAAGTGACGTCTGCCCGCTCCACGTCAGACGTTAAAAAGGTCCCGTTATTTACAAAAATGTCACGGTCATTTTTAACGTTGTGCTTTTTTTAGGCAGACATTATTGGTGTGACGTTAAAGGGCTTTTTTGTGTCAGTGAAAGATCATTTGATATACTTTAAAATATTCCAAGACAATATCATTAAACATCTCTTATACATTAAATATTTACTTAAGTGTGCATTATGATAAGTTTGATGCGGACTTAATTGAGATACAAACTTATTGAATTTTAAGAGTCAAATTATAATATAAAATATTAGAGGTTATATAATTATAGTATGAAATAGTATGGGTGTTGGGAATTTTTAAGGATCGTAAAAATATGAGATATATAATATATATGATAGATATAAGAGAGATGTTATATGATGAACTTGTTATTTTATTTTATTCATGTATCCTCTCTATATATAATAAAATATATGTAATTGGTTTGAACGAAGTTGAACTTGACCAACATAATGTTATTTTCAACTCATTAGAAAGTGTTATCATCAACCACTTTGATATGAATGTGAGTGAGATGAAAGATTTCCCTTATTTATCATTAGTTAAATAAGTCAAGCTAAGGATGCACTTTTTACCCGTCATCGCATTTTTACAAAATGGTCGATTAACAATTACATATGAGTGAATCGAAAATAATCGTCAAATATCTTAATGTAGTTTTTTCTTATAATAAAGTCATAAAATTATTGATCCGAAATTTTTTTCTCTTCAAATGTGAATTTATGTTGAATGTGGACCTAAACAAATATCTAGTGTATTTATATCATGCTAAATTAATATACTGTGTTCGTTTATTTCTTGAACAGAACAAATAAATCGTAAGAAGCTAAGAAGTTGTGCAAGTTACCCTAATTCCGTGATTCTGACGTTCATTAATTTTTGAAGGCAAAAATCTTGCATGGAGGCACTTCTTTTCAATCAATTTCTAATAACATATCCCATCACTTCATCATCAAAATATCTAAATTATTCGTTTCAGTGTAATCTTCACATGCAAAACCAGTTCTGTGTGAGTTTCAGGTGTGCATGTGCTTTGCCAAAGTAACTGAAAAAAAAAAATATATTGATTACGTATGTGGGGACAACGAAGTGGTGAGAGAACTATGAAAGTTGGTGACATGAAGTATACCAAAATCAAAATAATTCATGGGTTTTTTTAGTCAACAATAATGACTTATAAGTCCAATATGCACAAAAAATTGACAAAACCTTACGGATATTTTCAATAATTTCTCCTCAAGAAATTTTTTCCATAATTTTTCTTTCAAGTGAGTTTATTTACATTGATATTTCTCCTTCCATGTAAATCTGAGGGTTTTTTGAAAAATTGTTATAAGAATTTGTAATTTTTTTTTTTTGTTAATTTTTTAGAGTTTCAATTCACAAGTCATTCATTTGTAGATAACTATTTTTTACTAAATTATTCAATTTGTGAGTATTACTTACAAAATTTGTTTGAAAAATGTTTTGTACAAAATAATTTAAAAAAAGTTGTAATAATTTCTTGCAAATTATTTTTCATAACAAATTTTATAAGGACTTTTTATAAAAAAAAAATTACAGCAAAATTGATAAGAAATTTATGTTTTTTTAGTAGTGATGAAAACATTTCAAGAGTATTTACTTATTTTCATCTTAACAAAACATACTTACTATACTTGACTTGAGTCAAAAAGACTTTTGTAACTTTGACTTGTATAAGTCAATTATCAAGATGATTTTTCAACTCTAATACCACTTATGAATTTTTCAAATAATGATTCATTCAGAAAAAACAACAATAATAAGACATAAATCTAATATTTTAATATCAATTTTAACCTAAAACCTTAAGTTAACATTTTTTTAAACTTTTCATTCTTATTTAATATGAGAGTCGATTGACTCTTGAATTTTTTAATTCTAATGAATTAAGATTCATACAAGGCCATAATTTATTTTTTTTTACGGTCTTAGATTTTAGAAATTGGCTAAGTCATTAGGAAATTTCATTAGCAATAGTTAAGATCTTTATATTTCCATTTAATTTCTAAGTCTTGGTGGCAAATAATTTTGTCACTTTTTTTCTTTTTCTTTTTGCTTTTTTATTTAAATGATACGCGTGCTAAATTTTGAGTTGACATAGACGATTCTATAGGACCTACCTTGAAGATGCTACTTTGAGGTCCCCACCCACTCTTCATTCATTGCATACACGAATGAGAAGAACAAAAGAAAAGAAAATAAAAAAAATCAAAAGACCTTTATGCACTTCTTCATTTAAAGTTATGTGAATTTCTATATCTTTATAAGTGTGATATTTAATGAAGACTAGTATTATATAAATTTAAGAGCCGCGAAAGTGAAAATATCATATATTTAATTATAAATTTAGAAGATTGAACGAGTAAAATTATTCACCCTTATTATCGCAACAATTTTGTTTAAGCTTTTACAAATTACTTTAAGAGGACTTATGTTGTTTCACCGTATAATATGTAATATAAGAAAAAATAACCAAAAATAAACTCAAAGGAACTTCTTCTTTTTTATAAACTAAAATTAATTTACAAAAAAATAAAAATTTTGAAAATTTATATGTAATAACTTATGAAACTCAATTTATACGTATATGGAAAATTTCATTTCAAAAGGATTTCAAGAAAATAATTGTCCAAAGATACTCGTATTAATGTAATAACCTTATATGGAATGGAAATGTTACTCTACAATGGTGGCTTTGTATCACTTAGTATATTTAATTAAGATTTTATTCCAGATAATATTAGTTTAAGAAAAAAAAGCGTATTAAAATTTGCCATTGGTAACTTAATTAGGAACATCAAATTGTATTTTTAATTTATTACAGAAATCGTTGTTATTATTTTTTATGCTTCTTATAGTACAGAAAATGTTGAAAATTTTCTCTGTTTTCATACATATATCTATAAACAAGATGTAAAATTTCAAATAAATATAAAAGTGCAATTAAATTTTAACAAATGGAGTTCAAAACGTAATGATTCTTGCACTTAAAACCTAAAACTTAATTTTGTAGACGAGGGTGGGACCATACATTTTGTGTTAATGATATGGAAACTGATTACAAAGCATGTTCATTAATTAGTTAAATAATATAATCAATCACCAATTATACTTTTGTGTACTCTATTAAAATAATACATGTATAGAAATAATTGAGTGAAATAAGATATTCTACTACTGTTTGATTATAGTTAAAAAGGGTAATGAAAAATAACATCAAAAACATATTATACTGTATGGCCTATCGTCATTTCTAGCCTGACCGATGGCCTATCGTCATTTCTAGCCAGACCATTGGTCAGACGGTCCAAGAACAAGCGGTCGCAGGCCGTCCGCTACAGACGAACCATTCCTTGAATTGTTCATGTAGCAATCTTTTCGGAGTGCTTTAAGGGAGCTCACGACCAAACAGCCTCCACGTTCATTCCAGTGGAGACAACTGTCAGGACGCACGGTTCTCCGGTCGGACGACCGCACCAAAACTGAATCAGTAAGTTAAAAGTAAATTAAAATAATACAAGTCTGTAATCAAGTTTAAAAAGCAATTGGATCATGATTAAGAAAACACTAATCACAGACCATACAAAAAACTATAAATAGGAGCCCAAGGTGAGTTGGTGATGACTTTTTACTCGCATTTGTTACAACATTAGTTGCATTATCCCGATCGGAATTGAACTGACTTAAACATCGGAGTCTTTTAGACAGACACCCGATCGTCTAGACAACCGAACGGGAGAAAGAACGAGATAGCGAACAATGTCGTGTTGGACAAAAAGACTTAAGGATTTAAAGGACAATTTGAATATTGGAGATAGTGTTCGGTCCCTATACCTGAAACACATATAAAAAGACAAAGAAACATAATATTAATAAGGTTCAATACAATTGCATAACCTTTTAATTTACGTAAATCACATTTTTGTTATAAACAAGAATGAAGGTAATAGTTGAATAGTGAAATTTAGTTATAAGAGTAAATTTTTGGTGTTGGGTAATGATGACCTTATTTGACTTGTGTCACCCACAAACTTATTGCTTTGTTTCTATTATCAAAAGGTTCAACCGAATAATAAGGTAATGCAAAATATGATGTTCATATTTCAAGAACAACGTTCAAAGAGGACATAACCATGTCACCTATCAATAGATATCATATCATTTCAGTTTTCTTCCTTCATTTTATGATTAATAACTTTGTGAACAAAATTTCTAAACAATAAAATCTTCATACAATATTCGGAAATCTAATACTGCCAAAAGAATATGAAGAATTCCCGTTTATAATCCATCCCATAAAGATTTTTTATTTGACCAAATGAAATTAATATTTTCGTTTTTTTAAATTTTAAATAAGATAGTATAAAATTATTCTACAAAATATGAAGTTGAATAATTAAAATTAACGTACAATTAACCAAATATGTTTACATTGCTCAAGATGTTAATTTTCAACTTGATTGGTCTATGTGATGTTGGTTTTGAACTTGATTCTTGTTTTAACAAAAATGGTTTCAATTGTCCCTATAAGAAAAAGTTGATGTAGCTAGGTTAGTTTTGGCACTTATTATGCATATCTACCATGTCCTTTTTATGAAAAGGTGGTGGATGAAAATATCATAAGCATTGCCAAAGATTATATAGATATTAAAGTATAGTGAGACCAAATTAGCTAGCACACATACTTGTCTTATCCTTTGAATTTAAAGGATTTCATGCACACTATGGATTATAGAAAAAAAAACACTATAGTCTTGATTACAAAGTACAATAAATATTAATATATTTTGTTTTTAGTATAATAAAACAAAAAATTATAGTCATATTACATATTTTTTAATTCTATTAGATTTGTTTGAATTTATGATTAAAAAAATTAATATATTTTTAGTTCTTCAACTTTTAGTGAAAATTGAAACTAGTTTCTCTCGAAAATCTTGAACCAATCTAGTCTTTCAACTTTGTAAATGCGTGAATTTAGTCATTTTAACCAAATTTTATTATTTGATGTTTTAAACACATTTAATATCTCATTATAGTATTTTAGTTTTTTTTATACAGTTTGACATAATGTTGGCTCCAATGTTAGTTGAGAAATGAGTTTAAAACGTCAAAAAAACTAAAAAAAATGGTTTAAAGGACTAAATGTACGCATTTATAAAGATAAGACATTAAATTTATTTAAAATTTCAAAAAGGGACTAATTATAATTTTCACTAAAAGTTAAACGATCAAAAACATATTTAACCCATAAAAAAAATTAGATACGTGTTCAATTTTAATAATTATCATACATGTCTATTAAAAGAAAGTTAATATTAGTTTGTAATTTAATTATTTAAAAAAAAAAATCACTCAAGATTTTAAATTTACAAATAAAAAATAAGAAGTAATTAAAAAAAATTATATATTAATATTAATTATTTTTTTATAATTATTAAATATTAAACACATTTTTAATTATCTTAATTACTAACAAGACGAAAAAATAGCAAAATTAAATTTTATGAATTAAATAAGGAAATTAATTTTTTTTATATTAAAACGTTAATATTTATTGCATTGAATAAATTATTTACCAAAATAAATACATACATTTTTCTATGGGTGACAAAATGAGTTAGTTCGACTCATTGTGAGCCTGCTCGTGAGTGGTCCATCAAAAATGGATCAGGTCAAGCCGGTCTGTCAAACAAAAACAGGACCAATAGCCATAACTTGTCCCGTACAAGACGGGCTAACGAGCTAGGCGGGACTGACTTGTTAGTTTTTTTTTTAATTTATTTTAAACTTTTTTAATTTTTTTTAAAAATTTTAAAATTTGTTTATATACATATAAATTAATATTAAAATCATATTTAATCAAATAAAATATCTTTAAACTTTCAATTTATTAGTTAATATTTTTAATTATATAGATTAAAATAATTATTACATTTACATGTTAAACTACTCAATCATACTAATAATTAAAACTTAATTTGTAGGTGTTAATGATTTAATTACAATACTATTATATATTTACACATTAAAAAAATATAATATAAAAAATTATTATTATTTAATTATTTTTATTTTATTTTATTTTTAAAAAATGGACAAACCATTTGAAACAAACTGACATATATTTTGGCCCATTAGATTGACGGGTTGGACAGAACATACTAGAACAGACTAATAAGTTAACATTTTTAACCCAAGTCAACCCTTTTAACAAGTATGGATAGGCTAAACCGTATGACCATTTTGCCACTCCTACATTTTCCATCCTAGAAAAGGAGTTTCAGAGGATTTTTCCATCCTAGAAAAGGAGTTTCAGAGGATTTGAAGATTGAAGCTAAATAAATACACAAACAAACTCTCTTAATTCATAAACAATTGTATTACAAACCCTTAATTAATTAAATTGGACAATTGTTTAAGAGTTAAATATGTTTTTACTCTAAATTTAAATTTAAAATTGGATTTCGTCCATAACCTAAATTTGGATACATTTTAATTTTCAAAATTTAAAAATGAATAAATATAATCATTTGAATTCAATAATGTTAAATTTTATTATCATGTCAAATTCAATCTAAAATAAAATTTGAGTTGTTTACATTATTTTGACACATTCTATCTAAAATGTCGTCATAAATAGAGTTTAACAAATCCAAATAGAGTTTTATCTAAAATGATTATATCATCACATATAAAGTTTGAGGAGGATTATGAGGATTATAATGTATAAAGTTTAAGAAAATTACTAATACCAATTTTTGCGTCTAAGTTTATGTAACAATTAAAAATAATTGTAAGTTTATGTAAAAAAGCAGAGAGTATATTTAACCTTTATTTAAAAATAGGTATAATTACTCATTTGGTATCCAACTTTTTCGTTAAGTTCAATTTGGTACCCAAATTTTTGGTTTGTTCAATTTAGTACCCAAATTTTCTAAAGAGATTCAATTTGGTCCTCTCCGTTAAATTGGAGTTAACACCTTATCCGTACAGGACACGTGTCAAGCCATGAAATTTTAAATATTTTTTATTTTTATTTTTTAAATTATTTTTTTTTCAAAAAAAAAACTACCACGTGTCAGTTTATTATCGTGCCACGTGGCAACTTACAATGATGACACGTGGCAATGGTAATAGTTGTTTTCAATTTAGTACCCCAATTTAAATTTTTGGTTCAATTTAATACCCAATTATTTAAAATGATCCAATTTCGTCTTTTCCAATTTGAGACCAAATTAGTAACTAAATTTAATTATAACTTATATATACATGTTAAAATGATTGTTTTGAATTTATACATCAAATCACTATACCTAAATATTCAAATTATTTTATTTTTTACATGTGTAAAAAATTACAAAGGTTAAAATGTAAAAAATAAAATAATTTAAGTATTTAGGTGAAATGATTTGATGTATATATTAGAAACAATGATTGTAACATGTATATATAGGTTGTAATTAAGCTTATTTACTAATTTGGTCTCAACTGAGAAAGGACGAAATTTGATAATTTTAAAAAATTGGGGTACTATTGAACCAAAATTTAAATTAGGGTACTAAATTGAAAACAACTATTACCACTGTCACATGTCATCATTATAAGCTGCCACGTGGCACGATGATAAACTGACATGTGGCAGTTTAAAATTTAAAAAAAAAATATTTAAAAAAAAATAAAAATTCTGTGACTTGACACGTGTCCTGTACGGACACAGTGTTAACTCCAACTTAACGAAAATGACCAAATTGATGACCAAATTAAATCTCTTTAAAAAATTACTGTACTAAATTGAATAAACCAAAAATTTAGGTAACAAATTTACCTTATAAAAAAAAGTTAGAATATCAAATTGATAATTATACCTTAAAAATAATTGAAAAACTGGGGATAGGAAAGGAAGTCAACTCTTGACGGAAATGGTGACATCATCGTCACGTCTAGTCTCAGCCTCACACTAACATTTTCCAAAGAAAAAAATGAAGTTCGAAAACCTATGGGCTTTTCTGTTTTTTGTTCTGTTTCGCAGCTCCCACACCGAAAAATATTAAATACCCACCACTCCACATTTCTAATGCACTCACTCACTAACTCACTCTTCACCTTCTTCTCTTCTCTTCTACAAATCATAGTAGAATTCTCTCATAACATGTACTCACACCGCAACGCCTCCCTCTCACCCTCCGCCGAATCCCTCGCCCATTTTCTCTCTCCGCAGGACGCATCCACGGCTGCGCCAATGCAGTACGCCGCCGCTCCTCAGCCGCACCACCACCAAGTGGCCCTGGGCGAGTTTGATTCAGAGGCGAGTTCGAATAACACGTACAACAGCTGCAGCAGCGGGTGCACCAGCTACATGGGGTCGCCGAGTTCGCTGGCGAGTTACGAGACTCGGCGGGTGCAGAGGAGCGTGAGCAGCCACTCGCTGCAGAAGAACAGTGGTGGGCCCCACCACCCCTTTTCTCCTCTCTTCGCTCAGTTGCTTGATTCCCAAAACGGTCCCGTACGGAGAGCTTGCAGTACCGGTGACCTTCAGGTCCCTTCCTTTTTTGGCTCACTAATTATAAACACACGTCTTATTAACTACACTAATACTTACTTACACTTTTAATTATGCATTAAATTGCACTTTCCAATCCTACATTAGCATTTCACAAAAAAGTAATATGTGAATTGTGGAGACAAGACTTCATTTCTAATTCAGAAACAACACAAAAAATACACCTGTAATTCTAAACATGTCTCAATTATTATGCATATCAATTATATGACTTTTAACTCATTTTTATTTATTTCAATTTTAGTATTTTAAAAATTTAATTTTAATTTTAATTTTTCAACATGAATAAATTATTTATTTATCTTGTCCAGGTCGTACGTAATCTCTTGAGAAAGAGACCAATTTCGTTTGGAGCACTGTAATTGTCCTGGATCTATGAGCTTTTGAAATTAATATATATATATATATATATATATATATATATATATATATATATATATATATAATATTAAAGTGCTCATATCTTTATTTAGTACACCACTTAAACAACAATGATCAACACCATGACAGAGAACTTGAAGTTATTTTTCCTGTTTGGTTCACTGTATATGCATACCTACTTGGCAGCCCATGGAGTTTTTTTGTGTACTGTCACAACCTTTAATGTGTTCCCTGTTTGGTTTTTTTTTTTTTTTTAATATACGCTAATTGTAGTGATGCACATAGAAGATATATAGCGGTTGGTTTAAAGCATAAAGTTAAAATTAAACTTTGCTTTTGTTGGAGATTATGGAATTGGAGAAAAG
>Ga0214543_1004158_pt1 | contig 27630 bp, 25 predicted proteins | sample CNSS2metaG_FD_160094 | JGI IMG/M metagenome (GOLD analysis project Ga0214543, IMG submission 160094) | Root nodule microbial communities from cowpea collected in UCLA plant growth center, Los Angeles, California, USA - CNSS2 | ecosystem: Host-associated > Plants > Roots > Nodule | place: USA... | reverse complement strand
CCCGAGGTCAAATATTGGAATGACCTCAAAGTAGCCCTTAGGAGAAGACATATTCCCTCCTACTATCATAGAGAGCTAATGGATAAGCTCCAAAGACTCCATCAAAATAAAATGAAAGTGGAAGAATATAGACAAAAGATGGAGTTAAATATGATGAGGGCTGGGATTAGGGAGTCCGAGGATATCACCATTGCAAGGTTTCTTAGTGGCTTAAGTCTTGAGATAAGAGATAGAGTAGAATTGTTGCCCTACCAAGACTTAAATGACTTGGTTCAACTTTGCATAAAGGTAGAGCAACAAATTCTAAAATTTCGAAATGACTACACTAACTCTTATACCAAGAAAGAATTCAAGAGGGAGGGTAAGCAAGTCAAAGAAGAACCCTCCAAAAGTTTCAAGGAAAAGGAGAAACCAAGGGAAGGCACATCTGCACACACTCGTACTAGTGAAATCAAATGTTTCAAGTGTCTTGGTAGAGGTCATGTTGCATCTCAATGCCCTACCAAAAAGACCATGATCTTAAGGGTTGTTGACCACTATAGTAGCCAAGATGAGCAAGAAAGTGAGAGTGAGACTTCTAGTAAGGAGTCTAATGATGAGTCTAAGGAAATTGCCTATCCTTGTGAAGGAGACCTTCTAATGATTAGAAGACTTCTTAGCAACCAACCCATTCTAAAAGAGCCAACACAAAGAGAGAACATCTTTCATACAAGATGTAAAATTTTAGAAAACACTTGTTCTCTCATTGTTGACAGTGGTTCATATTGCAACTGTTGTAGTACAAGGTTAGTTGATAAGTTGGCTTTGACTATCATTCCCCATCCAAAACCTTACAAACTACATTGGCTTAATGAAAGTGGGGATTTGACAGTCCAACATCAAGTGAAGGTCAAGTTATCCATAGGGAAATATGAAGATAGTGTGCTATGTGATGTAGTACCTATGGAAGCTTGCTATGTTTTATTGGGAAGACCTTGGCAATTTGACAAGAAAACCATGCATAATTGTCTTACCAATGAAATCACCTTCACTCACAAGGATAGAAAATTTGTCTTGCATCTTTTATCACCACCCCAAGTGGTAGAGGATCAAATTCAAATGAGAAAGAAGCTGGAAAAGGAGAGAAAAAAGGATAAATAAAAAAGTCCTCCATCTCTCCCAAAAAGTAACTAAAGATGAATCTAAGGTGGAAGAGATTGGTGTTCCTTCTCCCAAGGTGATACAACATGAGAAAATTTTGACTATAAAATCTTTGAACCAAGTTCTCAATGACGAACAACCTTCATGCCTCTTGTTGTGTAAAGGAACACTCACATGCACTACCACATTTCTTAAACTTAAGAGTCTACCTCCTAAAGTTGAAAATATTTTGAAAGAGCTTGAGGATATATTCCCTAAGGAAGGGCCAATTGGGCTTCCTCCTTTTAGAGGAATTGAGCATCAAATAGATTTATTGTCTGGGGCAAGTCTTCCAAATAGACCAGCCTATAAGAGTTGTTGGAGAAGGAGATAAAGTCTCAAGTGCAAGAGTTGTTGGAGAAGGGTTGGGTTCAAAAGAGCCTTAGTCCTTGTGTTGTGCCTGTTTTGTTAGTGCCTAAAAAGGATGGAAAGTGGAGAATGTGTTGTGATTGTAGAGCTATAAATAACATCACCATCAAATATAGACATCCAATCCCTAGGCTTGATGACATGCTTGATGAGTTGCATGGGTCCCTCATGTTTTCTAAAATTGATCTAAAGAGTGGTTATCACCATATAAGAATCAAATAACTATAATGTGATGCATCTGGGGTAGGAATAGGTGTTGTGTTGTTGCAAGGAGGACACCCCATTGCTTATTTCAGTGAAAAACTTAGTGGTGCCTCCCTCAACTATCCCACCTATGACAAGGAATTGTATGCCTTAGTTAGGACCCTTCAAACCTGGGAACACTATCTTGTGTCCAAAGAGTTTGTCATTCATAGTGACCATGAGTCGCTAAAATACTTGAAGGGCCAACACAAGTTGAATAAAAGGCATGCTAAGTGGATGGAATTCTTAGAACAATTTCCTTATGTGATAAAGTACAAGAAGGGCAAAAGTAATGTGGTGGTTGATGCCTTGTCTAGAAGGCACACATTGTTTTCAAAATTGGGAGCCCAAATTCTTGGATTTGATCACATTCCAGAAATGTATGTTCAAGATTCTAAGTTTTCTTCTGCTTATGCTGAGTGTATGGAAAGACCTCAAGGAGGGTTCTATGTGAATGAAGGGTATTTGTTTAAAGAAGGAAAAATTTGTATTCCCCAATGTTCACAAAGAAAACTCCTTGTCCAAGAAACACATGAAGGGGGCTTGATGGGTCACTTTGGGGTAGAAAAAAACCTAGGTCTTTTGAAAGAAAAGTTCTTTTGGCCCCATATGAGGAAAGATGTCCAAAGGCATTGTAATAGATGTATTTCATGTTTGCAATCGAAGTCTAAGACAATGCCCTATGGATTATACACCCCCTTGCTTGTTGCTTCATCCCCTTAGGAAGATATAAGCATGGATTTTGTCTTAGGACTCCCAAGAACACAAAGGGGTTTTGATTTTATTTTTGTGGTGGTAGATCGTTTTAGGACTCCCAAGAACCCAAGAACACATTGCTAGGTTTTCCTTTAGAGATATGGTCAAGCTTCATGGTATACCCTGCACCATAGTTTCTAATAGAGATAGCCACTTTTGGAAAACTCTTTGGTCAAGACTTAGAACTAAGCTTAATTTCTCTACATCATGTCATCCACAAATTGATGGGCAAACTAAAGTTGTTAATAGGTCTCTATCTACTATGCTAAGGGCAATTTTGAAAGGAAACCACAAATCTTGGGATGAATGCCTTTCCCATATTGAATTTTCCTACAATAGAGTAGTTCATAGGACTACTAAAATCTCTCCATTTGAAGCTGTTTATGGCTTTAATCCTTTCACTCCGATGGACTTGCTACCACTTCCTACATCTTTTGATTTTATTCATAAAGAAGGGGTGGCAAAATCTAATTTTGTTAAGAAAATGCATGAGAGGATTAAAAGACAAATCCAACAACAAACATAGAGGTATGCTAAGTACAACAATAAGGGGAAGAGGGAAATAATTTTTGAAGAAAGGGATTGGGTGTGGCTACACCATAGAAAAGAAAGATTTCCTAAGCAAAGGAAGTCTAAACTTAGCTCTCGAGGTGATGGTCCCTTTAAAGTGCTGAAAAGAGTCAATGATAATGCGTATAGGCTAGAGTTGCTTGAGGGCTATGATGTGCATGCCACCTTTAATGTTGTTGACTTGATACCTTTTACAGGTGGTACAAATGATGAGGCAGAGACTACAGATTTGAGGATAAATCCTTCTCAAGAGGGAGGGAATGATGAGATGCCTCGAGCCAAGGGACCTACAACAAGAGCCATGGCTAGGAGAATACAAGAGGAATGGGCCTCAAATGCACATGCAAGGCCCAATGGGCTAAGGAAGACGTGAAGACCTAGCCTAGGACTCTTTGCTTGTAAATACTAAATTAGGATTTTATTTTGGGTTTGTATTTTGGGCCCAATAGAATAGGGTTTTCTTTGGGCCATGTATTGGGCCTTAGAGGAAATTTAGCTTTAGAAGTAATTTTGGACCAAAAGGGGAATTGAGCGAAATGGGCTGAGAGTAGTGCATCTACTCTAGAGAAGCCTAGAAGCTTCTCAAACTTGCTCTCCAAGGATGAGAGTTAGCTTCCCATGGCAAGACAAGTGTGACTTGCTTAGGTGGCAAGTCACACCTCATGCTCCTTTTTTGCTTCAAAATTCAACTTTCTAGACTCCTTTTTCCCTCCACTTTTTGGAGACTCCTTGGTCTCATTTTAGCCTATAAATAGAAGGCTTTGGACATGTATTTTTCAGCTTGAAATTGAGTAACGAATTGCTGCCAAAATTTGTGCACAAATCTCTTTTTAGCTCACCTTAGAGTAAACTCTTCTCTAGTTTACTCTAATCTTATTTCTTAGGAGTTGGCCTCACCTCTCTTAAGAATCCTATCACCTACACCAAACCAAACACCTTAAGCTTCTTTCCTTCATGCTTCTGCATCCAACACCATCTATGGAGCCTCCATTCTTCATGCAAGCTTCAATGGAGACAAGAAGAAGCCATCACGTATCCAACCAACTCTATCAATCTCGCTCAAGCTAAGGAGCTCTCGCTCAGGCGAGAGGGATCCTTAATCAAGCTACCAACTTTCACCTAGGCGAGACTGCATACAGAGGGCACGTTGAGGTCTCACTCAAGCTAGCCCATCTCGCTCAGGCGAGACTACTCTCGCTTAGGCGAATGGCCTTCGCCTAAGTGAGCCCTCGAATCAGAGAGAAGGGTGGGTTACAACTGTTCTCGCTCAGGCTAGAGCTCCTCGCTTAAGCAAGAGCTTTTCGTTTTGAGCGACCAATAGCTCCTCTACTCTCACGCGTGCCAAGCTAGAAAACCATCTAGAAAAGCATACAGATCATTTTCACATCATTAAAAGTACATTAAAATCATATGGAGCACCAAATAGAAACAAACTAAGCATTGTATTTATAAAAGCATGAAAAGCCTAACTTCCCTTACTTGGACATATGCTAGCAAAAGGTACAAGCACACAATAGAGTATTACTACAACTTCAAGAACTGATTTTTAAGCTGGAAATAATGGAATAAACAGATCTTAGCTACCTCGGAGGAGAAAAGAGAAAGAGGAAGTGAGCTGTTTTGCGAGAGATTGCAGAATGCGAAACTGCAAGAGATTGCAAAATGCAAAACTAAGAGACTGAAAGTGAGTCTTTGGGGGAACCTAATGGGCTAGCGCTTAGGCCCAACAGATGGGGTTAGGCCCTTAAACTTTTAGGGCAGAAAAAGTGGGTCTTATAATTGAGATATGATCCCGTAGTAAATAAATGTAAGAAGTGTGTCTAACTATAATAATAATAATCACTAATAAAAATTCTCATATTAAATGGGATTTTTGTTTCAAATTTGTTAAAAAAATTTACAAGACTTTTTTATGCTATTTTTTTTAAGAATTTTAATGGGTAGGTTCTTCGTGGGTAATTATTTCCTACAAAATTATAAAATTCGTAAGTATTTCCTACAAAATTTGTTGTAAAAAAGTGTTTTATACAAAATAATTTGCAAAAAAGTTGGCAGCAATTTTCTACATATTTCTTTTCGTAAAAAAAAATTATAAGTATTTCTTACCAAAAAAAATTTCAAAACAAAATTGGTAGGAAATATGAATTTTTTTAATAGTGAATAATAACAATAACAACAATAACAATTATTAATAATAATAACACTAAAATAACATCGTAGTGAGAAAATAAAAAATAATAATAATATAATAATAATATAACTACATATATAAATAGATAAACATCTTTGGTGTACTTTTTTTGTTTTTTCAAATTTATCCTCTTAATTACTATATTTTAAATTTAAATAATTATTTATAATAGAAAAATTATTTTCAATTTTATTATTTTACTAATTTTAGTAACTATTAACTATTATAATAATTATAGTTCTTATTATTATTAATAATAATAATAATAAATTTATAATAATAGTAATATAATAATAGAAATAATAATAATAATGATAATAATAATACTAATAATAATAACAATGATAATAATTGTTTAGTACTTCTTTTCTCATATCAATAATATATAATAATAAAATTAATATATTCAATGTTACTAATAAGTACTAACTTTATTATTAATAATGCTAATAATACTAATATTAATAATATATAATAGTAACATATAATAAGAATAATAATAATTATTATTATTATTATTATAATACTTATATTGGTTATAATTTCATTACTATCATTACAAATAATATTATTAATAATTAGAAATACTAATACTTATTAAAATATTCAAATAATAATATTACTTACAATTAATATTATAGTTGAAATCATAAATAAATGAAAATATAAAAACAAATTGACTTTGGTAGGATTTGAACTCGGGTCCTTTTGTACCAGAATTTTAAAATGACGAAAAAATTAAATTTATGACACGTATTAATAAAAGAAAATGGACAATGTAGTAATTTTTGTAGTATTTTCTTTTCTTAATATGTAATAGATGCTCTACTTGACAACACACTTTTCAGAAGTATGTTAATCACTGGAAAAGTATTTTTTATTTGAAAAGAGAAAAAGAAATCGAAGGATAAAACAATGAATGTAAAATTTTATTTAGTGTGAAAGTAATATTTTCTATTAAGAAAATCATGGTAACTATATTTGAACTTTTTCGGTAAAAGTATCAATTTGGTTTTATTAAATATATGTTTGAAAATGAATTTTGACATTTCAGCTTGAGTGACACTCTAAAATTCAACAATCACATGTCATCCCGTGAAATATATCATAAAAGAAGAGAAAAGAACAAAGACATGGGGTATAAACCAAATCCATGTAAAAGAGAATACACAAGACAAACCCACTAAAAAGTTTAAATCAAAAGAAACATATGGAGTTAAAACCTATTACAAAAGTAGGTTGCAGTAATAACATGAGGAATTTCACCATATTACTTAAAATCCAACTTATTATCAATCCTAAAAGAGGTAAACTCATTAGCATAATGATTTCTGTTAAAAAAGATGTTAGAAATATTTAACTCCATGTCGTGATAAATCTTCATACATTTTATCTGTATTTCGTTAAAGAGTAACAAACAATTTGAGCTAAGGTAAAAGCTTGACAGAGCAAAGTAGAGTCACACTTAAAACGTGGCTTAATGCCAAATTCACTACTCAACCACATGATTAAAATTCACTTTTCTTAGTTCATCTTTTTGACTTGAGCTACAACTTTTGGGGCTTAGCACCAACGTTGTAATTTCCTTCATTTACCTGCAAAAATAGCATAAATGTATTATATTCCACCTTTTATGGTTTCTCATCGCCACATTCTATATTTATATGTAATTATGGCAATTCTAATGATTTTTACATTGATTTAATGCAAGTGTCTACAATTGGTGTAATGTTATTTAACCCTGATGAGTTTAAATTTTTGTCCTCATTTAATGTTTAAATTTGGGGATTTAATAGAATTTTTGTGCTTAAGGATTGATTTAATTAGGATTTGTGATTATTGGATTTATTGAGTACGTAAGTTCAAAATGGCGTACAAATTGATTTTAGTTGCATAAAATATTATTGGATATTCTAACGTTTGTTAATGCAGCTGAAGTTTAATTTAGGTCATTAAAAGTGTGGATTTGAAATATTCAAAGTTACAAAATAAGTCCAAAATCAGAAAATTCTAGAAAAGAATAATTCAGGAGCTAAATGCACTGCTAGTTTTATTCTACACCCCTCCTACCACTTAAACTCCACTCAACCAGATTATTCCATGTGGCAATCCTCACCTTCTAAATTTGTCCAACCACATGATGACACGTGTCATGATCCTCCACTCACTAAACTGGTCAACCATACATTGGCACATCATCATCTTCCTCCATCTCACACATGAAACCCTAACCCTAATTTTTCTCCTGTCCCACCATCACCATGCCCGCAGTCGCCACTCTCGCCGTCAACCTTAGACTACCATCTTCATGCACCTCAACATGATAGCCACCGCAACAATGTCCCTACACTTTCAGCCATCGCACCACCATCTTCTCGACACTATGAACCAAAGAAGTTCGAACACCACACACCGTTCCACCATCGCGCTCCAGATCAGAGGAGAAGAGACGCATCCTCCTTGTTGTCGACCGTTCGTCGACCACACTGCAATAGCAGCAGTCCATCATCTTCACAGATCTGCACTTGTTCCATCAGCACCACCATTGCACTACAATAGTGCATCTATCACAATACCATGCTTGATGCGAGCCCACCTTTGTCGAAGCAGCGTTGCTACCACCATAGTCACCAACAAGCATGGCAGCACCACCTTCGAACAACCACAATATGCGAACCTTGCACCAGAATCCTGCAACCAGTGACATGAAGTCAGAAACTACACCTACAACATCAGAACCACCGCGCTGACAAAACGCTGCAACAACGCATCCAACCATCACCACCATGCATAGAAAAGTAGTTTGAACTTTTGAACTCCATCATCGTGCCAGAGAAATCCACAGATCTGCACCATTTCATCAACATCAGAGCAACCACCACGCCAGACCTCGTCGTCGGCCACCATTGGAATTGCAACAGGCTAGCATTCATCACGTTTGAAGCGACAACCACAAGCATTTCCATGACAGTCATCATTGCACCTCGTCGCAACCAAAGGAGGGAGAAACCATGGAGAAAGAAACCCTAGTTTGGTGAGAGAAAGCACTCTGCCACGTGTCAGCCTCTTATAGGGCAGTCAACAGATCAACTGGTCAAAGTAGTAGTCAACTCTAGTCAAATTCTGGTCAATATTGTAAAAATTGTTAAACAAGAGGGGAAAAATAGGAAATTGGATAGAAATTAAGGTACTAATTATATAAATAAAGATAAAAGATTTTAGCAACCCAACAGATAAAGTCTAAGTCAAATTGAAGCCTATATAAAGAGGCCTAAGGGAGCAGAAGAGGCACACTAAGCAACTCTCTAGTTTTGGCAGATATCGTCATCCACCAGATCTCTCATTCTTCCTTTCCTTTTATTTTCTTTCCTTCATCATATTATCATGTATTCCATCCAAGCCATGGAGGGCTAAGCTTTTAGGGGTGATTCCACTGTAATTTCTTAACTGGATTCTGAGGTTAGATGAATTAATTTATTTGTTCTTTTGATTCTTGTTAAGATTTATTTTTCATTTATGTCTTTTAGTTCTTAATCTAGTTAAAGTAATAAATTTTACATTATAGCAAGTTAGCATAGTGTTAAATCTAAATAACATAATAATCATATGAATCTAAGGGTTTTTAAATTTTAATTAAGAAGTTACTTTGATTAATTTTTAGAAACTTTCATATGATTGCATGAGTTTTTGCTAATAATTGAGAAGTTACTTTGATTAGAGGTAGAAACTTAGATTATAATTAATCAAGAAGTTACTTTGATTAATCAACTTTTTACTAGATATATGGTCTAAAAGATTAGACATGATTAAGACTAGTAATGTTTAATTGCGAAGTTACTTTGGTTAAATTTACTAGGACTAATCTACAAAGTTCTTGCTTTTAATTGAGAAGTTACTTTGGTTAAAAGTGAGGACGTCAACAAATTAATTAAGAAGTTACATTGATTAATTTGAAATCTTAAACAAGAAATCAATAACAATAATCTTTAGAAAATCAATGATTAATTCCATTTTGAAAGAGCAGTGGAATTGACCTATTTACTATTACTGTATTTACAATCTTTTATTTGCGTGTCATTTATTCTTTACATATCAAAACCCCATACTTTTATAGTTACTAGTTTTAATTGCATTTTTATAAGAGTCAAATATTTGAAATCAATTCCGCATTTATTGAGAGACGACTCAGGGTTATCTTAATCCTAACTAGTTTGTTCACTACTAACTTAGCAATACTGAAGTTGCTAAAGTTAAGTAGTGGTAATTTGATCCCGTCAATGACAACGATATCAAATTTGGCGTCGTTGTCGGGGAATACGGTTAGTATTTTCTTATTCATTTATTTAACTTTTTATTTTATTTATTTTTTTAAATGCATTTACGTTTAATAGAGTTTGAGTTTTTTTTGTAGTCTTTAGTTATTTTCGATATTTCTAGCAAAATTTCTATTTTTGTTTTGATTAAGAATTTCTCTTTAGAAATATTTTGAGATTAGTTGGGAAAACTCTTACTATGAAAGACTTAGTATTTAAGTTGTCCACTGTGACGCGCACCTCTCTTTCTTGGGAGTGAACCCAAGAACATTTTAAATTCTTTCTTTCTTGAAATCTTTTTACAAAACACTAACAAGAAAAAAAATCAAAAAAGAAAGGAACATCTTCAGACTGCGTAGTGCATAACCCGAGCCAACCCGGGTAAAATCTATCAATTGGATTCGGAACTTGAATGGAACTTGCGCAAAGCACGTAGAAGACTTGAATTTCAGTGTTCTACTAAGAGAACACCTTCTACAATCAGACAGTTGGCCACATCTAACAATCCCATCATCAATAACAACATCCAACATCCAGAAGGGCAATGTGAGCTCAAGATTGACCTACTAAAGGCCTTGCCACAATTTCAAGGGTTATCAAAGGGTAGAGAAGTTAGAATCTAAAGTTAATCAAGGATCAAGTCATCCACCAGCATAATGTAAGTTTTATTACTTTAAGATCGGGTAAGTAGGTACTATGATGGAGCTTGGTGGAGACATGAAGCTCCAAGTGCAATGGAAATGATGGAGGAAGCATGGAAGAATGGAAGGCATGATTTGGGCCTAGGCGTTGACCCAAGCTATAAGTCTTGTTGGGATCACATCATACGAGGACTTGAGGAAGCCCAAGAGAATGAAGATAAGGAAAACGAATTTGCACCCATTGATAAAAGTGGAGGTTCAGGCGAACCAATACAATGTACATCTGAGACACATATACTCACTATGACTCCAGGTTAGTATCCTCTAATTCTTCTTATTCTAATTCTTCTTCATCTTATTCTCCCCTTCCTCCCTATCCAAATCGTTTGAAACCGAAAACTAAAAAGTTGGAGGAGTTAGACCAAGAAATCTTGAATACTTTCATTGAGGTAGAGATAAACATTTCTTTGTTGGATGCTGTGACGCAAATTCCGAAATACGCCAAGTTTCTTAAATAACTTTGCACCAATAGAAGGCGTGTTAAGGATAATGGGGTTGTGAACTTGGAAAGATATGTATCAAGCTTGATCAAGAGACCTATCGAAATATAAAAAAAAATGCAAGGGTCCAAGTATGTTTTCTGTCCCCTGTGTTATAGGAAGTACTAAGTTTGACAGTGTCATGTTAGATTTAGGAGCTTCTATAAATGTGATGCCTTTGTTAGTTTTTACTTCTCTTCATCTTGGACCTCTTAAGACTACAGGTATGGTCATTCAACTTGCCAACCGTAGCACAATTAACCCTGAAGGTGTATTAGAATATGTGCTTGTCTGAGTGGACAAGTTAATTTTTCCTGTAGATTTCTACATCTTGGACATGAAGGATGATGAAGGAATGAGTTCAACTACAATAATCTTGGGAAGCCCGTTCATGATGACATCACGTACCAAGATAAATATGCATGGAGGATCATTGAGTATGGATATAGGAGACGAGAAGGTGCAGTTCAATGTGTTGGAAGCCATGAAGCACCCAACTGAAGATCATTCTTTGTTTTGTATTGATTTACTAAGTGATGTAGTGAACAATTTTGCTTTTGGTTTTTTAGATGTTTTTTCTAGTTTTTCTACTTCTTTGGATTTTTTTTTCGAATATGTCGTACACAATTTTAGACGACAAAGAAAACTTTAAAACAGGTGATATTGAGGATGCGGTTTCACTAGATTTTACCTATGTGGCATCTGAGTGTGATGTTGAGGTGGCTAAAATTACCTTAGGCAATAAAATGTTGTCATTTGTGGAACAACCACCCACTTTGGAGTTGAAACCCTTACCATCTCATTTGAAATATGCTTATCTTGGGAGGGATGGGAAACTCCTTGTTATTATATCTGCCTTGCTTACTGATGAGCAGGAGCAATAACTGTTGCAGGTTATCAAAGATCACAAGAGAGCAATAGGTTGGACGTTGGCAGATATTCCTGGTATTAGTCCTTCTTTTGCACGCACAGGAGGAGGATGCTAAACCAGTAAGACAGCCTTAAAGGAGATTGAATCCTCAGCTGATGGAGGTTGTGAAGAAGGAAGTTTGTAACGTCCCTAAAGGAAATTACTTAATTCAATAAATAAATAAAAAAATGAAATTCAATCATCTTGGTTTTATTATTCCTAAACGCAGGAAAATTTAAAATAATATCCAGTGTGCCAAAAATTCAAATGAAATTAAAATGTAAAGTTATTACAAATCCAAAGTTCCAACAAAACAAATAAAAACATGGTAAAATCCCTAGCTCGATATCCCAAGCTAGCCCCTATTTTCGTCTCACACGTCAGTAGCATCACCTCTAGCCTCCTCTGCTCCCATGTAAAGAATTACACAATCATCGCCAAACACACACAAAAAGGGTGGGCTTATAAAATAAAGAAATAGCATATCAATTAACACAATAAAAGCATTACACCCATCTCATTCCTACTAGTTAGTTCTTGGCCAAGACCTTAAACACAAAGGCTTTTCAACCTTCACAACACACCAAAGGTTAGCCTGGGATTCACGATTTATGATGCTCACACGAACCTTCCCGCTTGTGGTCCTGCCTTTGTGAACCTCCCCGCTCGTAGTCCTAGCCTATGAACCTCCCCACTCGTAGTCCTAGCCTATGAACCTCCCCACTCGTAGTCCAGCTCTACGGACCTACTCGCCCGTATTGCAACACATGTGATCCACCAACTACGTACCTCCCCGCATGCAACATCTCTCAAATGTGAGCTCAGAACATACGAACCTACCTCGCTTATATCCCCACACGGGAGTAATTGGATATGAACCTCCTCGCTCATATTATCACGTGTTCACCACCATCCATGAACCTACCCGCTCATGGCACAACATCTCCTGATCCAAGTATAGCATCAACGCTTAAATACAACACACGCAAGTCACAGACTGCAACTTTATCGCCTGGCGCAGCTTAAGCACCGCCAGGCGAAACCTGCACAGATTGCCTGACGGTTCACTCCTTGCCGCCGAGCGCCAGCCACTTCCAGACCCACTGTTGCAGGGTTTATCGCCTGGCAGCTTACATCCTGCCGTTAGGCGCCATGCGATGCTAGGACTTCCCTGGAAGTCCTATCGCCTGGCGGGCATAGCCATTGCCACCAAGCGCTATACTAGAAGCACACCTCTACTAGTTTTGGCACCTGAAACAGACCACACTGTCTTGGGAACGATATTCCGCCTTCATCCTTGATTCTAACATTAGTGCTTACTCCATATAAAGTGTTTCCTTGCACTCATTTCATTCATTAGATTAATTACCCTGTTCCTTATTAAACCTCTACCGCTCATTAGTCACTCTAACTTGCACAATACCTTAGTCAAGTTTAAAGTTATATCATGCATTCTAGTATTTCCTCATTCAGTACTGTTGACATTAATTTATTGGAAAAACGCAATATATTGGAAAAACGATTAAACATGTATAGCCAGGTCCCCTTACTTGGAATCCTTACTCAAATTCGACTTTGGAGTGTGTGTCCTTCAACCAAAACTCTCCTAACCTTTTTTGTCCACTCCAATAACAACTTTCATCCTCTATTCTTCTCTCCAAAGGCAGCATAACTCTTCTGGAAAACCCTACCCAGTGCTAATACGAAAATACAGTGCTTCCCCCCTCTAGTTCTCTCTTCTTTCTAAGTTAATACCCCATTAATCACCCTTTACTCCATTAAACCGAAAATCAATTAAAATTTGATTAATGGCTATTTCTCAGCCCCACTAGGCAGTCCTTCTTTGCAACTAGGGATTTTGTCTGCCTTTTTATCTTCACGCCAAAAGAAAATTTCGGGAAAAGAAAGTTAATTTCGGTCCTAACAAGGTTTGAACACACAACCACTCAATTGCAAAGCCAAGGAACAACCACTTCAACCAATCATGTTTCGTGATAATTCCTAAAATTTTAGGATTACATTATAACTAATCACATCCACACATATCATTAAAATAATGCACAAATTAAAATAACATACAATTGGCACACATATGACTCGAACCAAGTCTTTTCACACAATAAAGTACTCTCATCCACTTGAGCTAGTAATTTGCCATGTCATAGCACTCCGCATTAAATGCCTTAATGGCTCCTACTACCCTCATTTATTAAATAATTATTTAATTAATTATTTAAATTTTTTGGGTCTTACAAAGTCATTAAGTTGCTACAAGCAGGTATTATATATCCTATTTCTGACAGCACTTGGGTCAGTCCTGTACATGTAGTCCCCAAGAAATCTAGGATCATCGTGATCAAGAACGAGAAGAACGGGTTGATTCCTACTCATATTCAGAATAGTTGGAGGGTCTGCATTAATTATAGAAGACTACACCAGGCTACTAGGAAAGACCATTTTCCCTTACCATTCATGGACCAGATGTTAGAAAGATTGGCAAGTAAGTCTCATTACTGTTTTCTTGATGGATTCTCTGGGTATTTTTAGATCTGTATAGCCTTAGAGGATCAATATAAGACCACCTTTACTTGTCCATTCAGTACATATGCTTATAGAAAGATGCCATTTGGCCTTTGCAATGCTCCTGGGACATTTCAACGATGTATGATGAGTTTTTTTACATATTTGTTGGAGTATTGTATTGAGCTTTTTATGGATGACTTTAGTGTATATAGTTCATCTTTTGATCATTGCTTGTATAATCTTGCAAGTGTCTTGGAGAGATGTGAAGAAACTAACCTTGTTTTAAATTTTGAAAAATGTCATTTTATGGTGGAACAAGGTATAATTTTAGGACATGTTATTTCTAAGAATGATATATCTATAGATCCTACTAAAATTGATATTATTTCCTGTGAAAGAGGTTCGATCTTTTCTTGGACATGCAGGATTTTACAGGAGGTTTATCAAGGACTTCAGCAAGATAGCCAACCCTCTCTCCAACTTGCTGCAAAAGGATGTATCATTTGACTTAGGAGAGAGGTACAAAGATGCTTTTGATACATTGAAAAAGGCGCTTACCACCACTCCTATCATCCAGCCACCTGACTGGACATTACCATTCGAGTTGATGTGTGATGCATCAAACTTTGTAGTAGGAGCGGTGCTTGCACAAAGAGATGGGAAGCTACCACATGTGATATATTATGCTTCTAGAACATTGGACGCAGCGCAAGCTAACTACACCACAACTGAGAAGGACTTATTAGTTATTATGTTTGCCTTGGACAAATTCAGACCTTATATACTAGGTTACAAGGTAATTGTGAAAGGTATGTTTCCTGAACCTTGGTTTGCTGACATTGTTAACTATTCGGTTGTTTCTGCTATTCCTCCCTCATTCTCCAAGTCTGAAAGAACCAACCTGAAAAGTGAGGCAAAGTACTATATATGGGAAGATCCAATCTTATGGCGCATTGGTAGTGATCAAGTCATAATGAGGTGTGTTCCAAATATTGAGATACCTTATGTGCTTGAGTTCTATCATTCGTCCCATTATGGCACAAAAATAATAGGTAGGAAGATGTTAGATTGTGGATTTATTGGCCTACTATCTTTAAAGATGCACGGAGGGTGTATGAAAATTGTGAGCAGTGTCAAAGAGCAGCTAGATCCATTATAAGGAGGGACAAGATGCTTCAACAACCTTTGATTTTTTGTGAGGTATTCCATATTTGGGGTATTGATTTTGTGGGTCCTTTTCCTCCTCCTTCTGGATTTTCTTATATTCTGTTTGTTGTAGACTATGTCTCCAAATGGGTGGAAGCCATAATTACAAGGACTAATGATGCTCGAGTCGTTATGAGTTTTGTCAGGTCTAATATTTTTTGTAGGTTTGGGATACCACGAGCTATCATTAGTGACAAAGGGACTCATTTCTGATGATGACAAGGAATCTCAAACAAATATTGTAAGATATTTTGAAGACAAGTTCTTTTATGTTTAAAGTTTTATTATAATAGGTTAATTATGTTTTAAGTAGTGTAAATTAGCTTAGATCATTATAGAACAACAATTAGCTCCAAATCTTTCAAGGCTCCTTTGTATTTTCGTAAAATTCATAATGATAATCACTTAGGATAATCGATTATCCTAAGTTTTGTTCAATTTCAGAAAAGCCACTAGAATAATTGATTATCTCTATGGATAATCAATTATCAACTCAAAATTTTGTTTTTAGAAAATGCACTGGAATAATCGATTACAACTTATAATAATCGATTATCCCTGGTAGTTTTGAACTTGAATGTTTAGTTGTGTGACCTAATTTTCGAACCTCTATTTAAATAAACTTTATTCCAAGTTAGAACTTGCCTTTTTAAGAACTAGAGTTCTAGTGTTGTGACTACAAAGTTTTTCTCTGAATATTCTTAAAAATGGCTTGGAAAAGCCTAGTGTGGGTAGAGTAGTAACTTTTTCTAAGGGGGTTCTTAGGAGATTGGGTGTTGTTGTTGATGCTAGGAATGCTGGTCGTTTTTCTATGTGATTTAGAAGAAGTAACTCTTCATCTCTTGTGTCTTCAAGAGAGGTGTTTTATAATCCTTTATTCTCTTAATATGATTATCCTCTGATTATTATAGTGATTAAGTTAATCTCTTTGTTTACAGAGATTAAAAACTAGACATAGGGTCTTTTGATCCAAACCAGTATAAATATTTGTGTTGAATCTTCTTTCCTATCTCTTTAATTTATCTACTTTTGAGTTTAAAGGAACTGAGGCTTTTATTTAAAGGGTAAAATTTGGAAATTTTTTTAAAAGTATTAATTTTATTAATAAACTAATTCACCTTATCTTAGTTTTTTTTCATTAATAAATTATTTCGCGGCTCAATTACATCAATTTGTATTAGAGCTTGCTTTGATACTTTTTGAAAAATGGTTGGATAAAACCAAACTTTTGCTGATGGCACGTCTATCAATAGACCTCTACTTTTTACAGGTGAAAATTACCCTTTCTAGAATGTTAGGATGCAAATTCTTTTGGGATCTGTTGATAGGGGTATTTAGGATATTGTGATAAATGGTCTGCTTATTCTTGTTAATGTTATTAATGATGTGAAGGAACCAAAGCCTTTTTGACAATGGACTATGAATGAAAATAAACGGGCTTAATATGATGTTACAACAAGAAAAATTATTTCATCTGCTTTGACCCTTGATGAATTTGATAGGAAATCTATTTGCACCAATGCACGTGAGATGTGGGAAATCTTGGGAGTAACACATGAACAAACGGATGATGTAAAACGGGCTCGGAAGAACTCTTTGATCCAAGAATATGAAATGTTTCATATATACCAAGGAGAAACCATCTACGATGTGTAGAAGCAATTAACACACATCATCAATCATCTCACGAGTTTAGGTAAAACTTTCAACTCTGATGAATTGAATATAAAAACTCTAAAATTTTGGAACAAGACTTGGCAGCCAAAGGCGACGACCATTACTGAGTCACAACATCTTGCAATAATGTCCATATCAGCTCTATTTAGAAAGTTAAGGGAGCATGAGCTTGAACTAGGCAAATTAAATGAATAAGAAGATCAAGGGAGAAAGAAGAACATTGGTTTGAAAACCGAGATTGTCAAAGGCAAAAAGCACAAAGAAGAAGAAGATTCTAATGATGATGAGAACTTGAGTCTTATGATTAAGAATCAATTCAATAAAGTAAGAAGAAGGAGAATCAAGGGTTATCCTCAATTTTCAAATGATATGGATGTGGAAAAACTGGACATATCAAAGCATATTGCCTAAATTCCAAGAAAAGTGAAGAAAAGAAAGACAAAACTTTTTCAAGAAAATGACATACATAGCATGGGTGGATAATGTCTCAATTACACTAAGCTTTAGTGAATCTGGTGCAGAAGAAGAAAAAATTCTCTTAATGGTTGATCATGACCTTTCTAACATTGATGTAAGCTCTACTTGCGATGAAAATGATTATGATGACTTATATGATGCATTTCAACAATTGCTTGTTAAATCTCATAAATTAGATACTACTCACAAGAAATTAAAATATGATTTTAAAGAATTACAAAGTAAATTTAAAAATTTTCTTGAAAAAAGAAGAAACTTAAAAAAATTAAATTTCAATTTTAGAAATTAAAGACACTGGAATTGTTGAATGTGCATCGTGCACAAGCTATATGTTTGATTTAAATATTTTAGAAAAACAACTTGCAGATGCATTAGAAAATAAAAAAGAATCTAAATAGAAACAAGAATGTTCCTAATAATAAAATTAATTATAAAAGAACTCGGAGAATATGGGTAGAAAAAGGAACTACTTACTCTATGAATGCATGTGTTGCTACTTGTTTTTATTGCATGAAAAATGGTCATATATCAAATAAATGCAATATCAAACATTTTGGTGTTCCAAATGGGAAGTATGCTTGGGTGACTGTTGTTAAGTAATTGTTTTATTGATCTAACCCCAAGGACCTAAATAAGTTGTTGGGGACCTAAATAAATTGTTTTCTTGTTTTGCAGATAACTTCTAAATCCAGAAAATCAATGTGGTATTTGTAACGTTGGTCATATCATACCCGACCAAACAAAACACGTAAATGCAGTACTTAGGAGTTAACCCAAGGTCGTCTCCCAATGACCATTGTTTTCACTCAAAGGTTTCAGACTCAACAAAACGGGGGGGGATTGGTTTGGCAAATTCAGATTTAAACATAAAATTAACAAAACGTAATTGCAAAACGTAATTGCAAAACTTAATTAAACATATTTAAAAACGTATTGATTCCTTGATTCAACTGAAATTTTACCAATCATAGATTACACAATTAATTTTTCTATCCAATTTGCTCCCATGAAACCCGAAATTAATCAACTAAACGATAATTAACACGAGTTAAATATGCCTTTAAGCCAAGTATACTTCAAATACTTGATACTCACAGATTAAACATATTGTGAACGACCCACACTCATTAACCATGATTATAAGTTGCTTTAGGTGCAGAAACATGAAACTAAGATTAAGCATCCATCAATTTCATATTCTACCATGAAAATGCAACTTGAAGAAGGGCAAACCAGAACAACAATTCAAATCAAAAAGAACAACAACCTCATGGTTTCATTTCAATTTCTTTAAGGAATCCATACCAAAAGCTTAGCTAGACATGAAATTCGAAAAATAACTCAAAATAGAAACGAAATTGCATTACAAGAGTAGAGAAAGAGTGAACAAACACATTTTTTTATTGACTGGGACGAAAACCCTAAGTTGGGTGGTGCTCCAATGGTCTCAAATCACCAAAATCAAAAAACCCTAAGTGGGTGCTCCGCTAAGAACGTGAAAACAAAATAGGGAAGAAGAGAGCTTTGCTGCCCATGAGAAAATTACCTAAAAATGTGGTCACATCACTACAGACCCACATATTTACAAAAATGCCATTCTGCCACTCAGAATTACAAAAATGCCACTATGGGCTGAAAACTGTGGCCTAGTGACGTGGGCGTGCTGATTGACATGGCGCTGACGTGGAAATGAAGTGGAAACGTCCCTACTGGAAATTACTTAAATAAAATAATGACTCCTCAAACATCCCTACTTGAAATTACTTAAATAAAATAATTTCTTGGGTCTCATAGTATCTTGATAGTGGATGCTCAAGACACATGACTTGAGATAAAAAGAAGTTTAAGAATTTTAAAAGAAAGGAACAAGGGTTTGTTACATATTGGGTAGGATACTTGGAACTGGTGATGTTGATTGAGGAGATACCTTGGAGATCAAGGATGTGCTATTTGTTGAAGGATTAAAGCACAATCTTCTTAACATAAGTCAACTATGTGCTAAAGGACTCAAAGTCATTTTTGAAAGTGACTACTGCACCATTCATCAAAAGGATTATAAGGAAATCACCTTAAAAGGTATGAAACATAATAATATTTACTTGGTAGATCTTGATAATGCATCATCAAGTAATATAACTTGTTTACTTGCTAAAAAAGAAAACCCTTAGTTGTGGCATAAACGAATTCTCATATTCACATGCAACATCTAAAAGAGTTAATTTCTAAGGAGTTAGTAATTGGTTTGCCAAAAATAAAGTTTGAAAAAGATAAATTATGTGCTGCCTGTCAAAAAGTAAAACAAGTAAAGTCATCCTTTCATTCAAAAAATTATATTTCTACTTCAAAGCCATTAGAACTTTTGCATATGGATTTGTTTGGTCCTTCTAGGATAAAAAGTTTTGGGGAAAATTATTATGCTCTTGTTATTGTTGATGATTACTCAAGATTTACTTGGACTTTATTAAAGCCTTTAAAAAATTTGCAAAGTTGATTCAAAATGAAAAGGATTTAAAAATAGAAGTTTTGAGAAGTGATCATGATGGGAAATTTCAAAATGAATTGTTTGAAAATTTTTGTGAAGAACATGGCATTTTTCATAATTTTTTCACACCTAGAACTCCTCAACAGAATGAAGTTGTAAAAAGAAAAAATAGATCTTTAAAGGAACTAATTAGAACAATGTTGAATGAATATGAAGTTCCTAAATATTTTTGGGATGATGATGTGAGCACTGCTTGTTATGTTTTGAATAGAATGTTCATTAGACCCATCTTAAAAATTACCCCTTATGAAATATTTAGAGGTAGAAAGCCTAATGTTGATCATTTAATTTTTTTACGCAAATGTTTTATATTAAATAATGGGAAAAAAATTTAGAAAAATTTGACTCTAAAGCAGATGAAGCTATTTTCTTAGGATATTCACTTACTAGTAAAGCATATAGAAAGGGGTAACTACTAGGAATATGTCTAATTTTTGTATTACAGTGACTTTCGTTTCACAAGTAGAACCAAAGAATGTAAAAGAAGCTCTTCAAGATGATCAATGGTGCAATGCAATGTAAGAAGAGCTAAATCAATTTGAAAGGAATGAAGTTTAGGAATCGATTCCTAGAAATGATTCACATAAAGTAATAAGAACAAAGTGGGTGTTCAAAAATAAGTTGGATGAAGATGGGAACGTTACTAAGAACAAAGCTAGCCTTGGGGAAAAGGGATATAGACAAGAAGAAGGTATACACTATGATGAAATGTATGCTTCAGTTGTAATGTTAGAGACTATACGTTCACTTCTTGCCTATGCTTCTCTTATGAAATTTAAAATGTATCAAATGGACGTTAAAATTGCTTTTCTAAATGGATTTATAAGAGATGTGTATGTTGAACAACCTCCTAGTTTTGAGGATTATAAATTTCCTAATCACATTTATAAATTAAAGAAAGCACTTTATGGACTGAAACAAGCACCTAAATCTTAATATGAATGATTAAGCACATTTTTGTTAGAAAGTAATTTTAAAAGAGGAAAATTTGATTTAACTCTATTTATCAAAAGAGTTGGTGGACATATTTTGCTGGTTCATGTTTACGTAGATTATCTAATTTTTGCATCTATTGATAATTTTCTATGTGAAGGATTTTCAAGTATAATGTGTGGAGAGTTTGAAATATCAATGATAGGAGAATTGACATTCTTCCTTGGACTACAAATTAAGCAAATGGAAGATGGAATCTTCATATCACAGTCTAAGTACTATAAGGAAGTACTTAAGAAATTTGGAATTGATATTGCTAAGGACACAAGTACTCTTATGGCAACATCCTATTATTTGGATAAAGATGAATAAGGTATGGAAGTTAATCAAACCATGTTTAGATTTCAGGCTAAACCTAAAGAATCACATCTTATTATAGTAAAAATAATTTTAAAATATTTAAAAGGAACTATTGGTTTTGAACTTTGGTATCCATCGAGAACTTCACCTAGCTTTAGAGGTTATTCTGATGTTGATTATGGTGGTTGTAAAATTGATAGAAAAAGTACTAGTGGTACTGATCATCTCTTAGGATATTCACTAGTTTCTCGGCATTCCAAGAAACAAGCCTATGTGGCTTTATCAACTACTGAAGTTGAATACACTACTGCAGGCAAATGTTGTGCTCAAATTCTATGGATGAAATAACACTTAGAGGATTATAATATCTATCTAAATCATATACCTATAAATTGTGATAATATAAGTGCCATAAATCTAACTAAAAATTCCATAATGCACTCTAAAACAAAGCACATAGAAATTAAACATCACTTTCTAAGAGATTATATAAGTAAAGGCAATTGTGTGATAGAATATGTAGAAACTAAGAATCAATTAGTTGATATATTCACTTAACCTCTTGCCAAAGATAGGTTTTATGAAGTTAAGAAAGATTTGGGAATACTAGAAGTGTCTTAAGAGAGGTAATACCTGAACTTTCTCAACTTTCAAAAACAACACAAAAATAATCGATTATCATAAGGATAATTGATTATCCATCCTCGCAATAAAAATCCAAAACCTACTGGAATAATCGGTTATCGTGGAAGATAATCGATTATCTTAAAATTGTCTAAAAGTGCAAAATTTTCATTAGAAATAATCGATTATTGCTTAAAATAATCGATTACAAATGTTTTAAACACATTGTTTTGATCATCATAAAAAAAGGGGAGAGTTTATACACTTCACATTTTTTTACTATCGGTATTGACCAGTTACGTAAAGAGTTTTCTATTTCTGCATTTTGTAGTTCTTTATCTTTATTATTTTCTGAAGAAGAAGCTTCATTTTGGCTAGTTCTTACTACTATTTTTTTAATCTTTGTTTCTTAATCTTAAATCACTCAGTGTTCTAAGTTGGTTTGGAATTCTTAATCTTTCTCTAGTTTCCATGTTATGGAACCACCTCTTCTTTTTATGTAGCTGACCAACGGTCTTACTACCTCACTTAGGCTTTACTGTTGGGACCACTAGATCTAAGGACTAAACAATGTATGAACACCTCTCGGTGCTACACAAAGACTTTTGAAAGAGTAAAGAAGTCCAAAGTCCTCAAAACCTTAAGGGATTTTAGATTAAGATTCAAAGTAAACTTCTAGTAGTTAAACTAAACAACAAAATTACTCAACTCTTTCAACTTTTGTTAGAAATTTCTTATGTTACTATTGTACCATACTTTATTCCAAGCATATGTTCTACGATTTTACAATTTTTATTTCTGAGATATATGTTCTGCTAGTTTTCTTTTAAGTTTTAATTCAATTTTGTGATTTCTATGGATGGGTCAAAGCTAAAACTAGGACTTATACGTAGGGAATGTAATAGGCGAGCTATAAATCCAAACCTAGGAAGCACTTGAGGTTAATATATTCCTACAAATTCATTCATCATTATTCTATTTATCTATCTATTCCACTTTACAATAAAACAAATACTCTGAGAACTAGGCTTTGATACTAGCAATGATAATATCATAAGACCTCAAATGCCTCAACCTCAACCAAATGTTCAAGCAACCTTATCAGAAATATTAAAAACTCCTTTGACAATATCAAGTACTTCTAAAAGTCATTCAATCAAAACTTTAAACAAATTGACACCCTTCAATCTTGTCTTTCTTTCAAAATTGAATTGTTCTTCACAATAGTTGGAGAATAAATAATTGTTAGACAAATGGCTTCAAGATAGGGGATTGAATTGATGCTTTTAAAAAAAATTGTCTTGATCTCTATACTTAAGAAAATATCCTTTTTTTTATTATTAGTTAAGTGCGTTACCGGAAGCATAAAAAAGAGGTAAAGGAAAGAAGAAATTCGCACAGTAATTTATACTGGTTCGGGTATAGCCAACCATACATCCAGTTCCCAGTCACCTCAATATGAGAATGACAATCCCAATTCACTATCTTTAGAGTATTTCAATTACAACCACAATGACCTAGTGAAACATGCAAAAGAAAAATTCTAAAGATTGATAAACACCTATCTTGAGCCCTTTCAAGATATGACAACACCACCCTTGAATCACGCAAGGGACGAAACACCTCTTTTGTACACAAAAAATGATGAAAATTAATATTAAAAAAAATGAAACACTATCACCTGGAAAGTAGGAGTATAAAGATAGAAAGCTCAACGATGAGCTCCTTTCACAAGTGAATTCTCGTTACCAACTTGAATAACAAAGGTAAAAACTCAATCAATATTTTTGTGCTTTCTCAATAATAATGTGTTGTGTTTTTTCTGGTTCTCAACTTGGGTTATTTAAAGAGTTTTACTTGAGTTGTCTTAAAAAAAATAATTCAATTAATTCAAAAATATTATCAAATAAATTCGAAAATCAATTTTTATTCTCAATTGAAAAGATGATTTTTAGGAAAAGATATAGTCAGAGAATACTTGATTTTAAAAAATTGTTTCAATTCAAAAGATATTGTTATTTTTGTAAAACCGTAGAAACATAATTTAGTTATGTTTTAACCTTAATTGATTATGTGCGTGAAAAAATGATTTCACTTGTGTAGAGAGATGATTTGGCTAATAATTCCTCTTATGCTTCCTTTAATTCCAGAGTGACTTGACACCCTAAATACTCTATATCTTTATCTTGAGCTTTCCTTAATCTTGTAGTATTTTTGCTTGAGTATCCATCAAAATCTTTAGCTTTCAAAAAGGTAGTGGTGACATCCTATAATGAAAGTAATCACTTGACTTTGTAGTCAGCTCGAGATTAACACAAGTGGTTAGTGTTGAATAATCATATCATCCATTTTAAAGAATTTAAATCACATGGATTAATTCAAACACATTTATCTCCCCCTATTACAATAACATATATTGCTCCCCCTATTTATGAGCACATTGTAAACATTCAACACATATAATCATCCAACACATATTCAAAACAGACATGCAATCACTCCCCTTTTTTATTGATTAACATTCAAAAAGAAGTACAATTCAGAAGAGACACATTTAAACATTTATCAAATCATGCTAAAGAATTAATTCCTCAACCATCACAAATCACATTTAAATCATGCCATTTAGTTACAGACCATATAGAGATTAAGTGACTATCATAAATCAAAACATTTTAATTTAAGTAGTTACCATATAAGATACCCAATGCCTTTCTGACCTCATAATAGCTATCCCTTGGTAAAGGTTTAGTGAAAATATCTGCTAATAGATGATTGGTATCTATGAATTCAATTATGCAGTTTCCTTTTATAATATGATCTCTAATAAAGTGATGTCTAACCTCTATATGTTTAGTCCTAGAATCCATGTTTGGGTTCCTAGTGAGATTGATCGCACTAGTACTATCACATTTTAAAGGGATATGTTCCAGAAAAACATTATAATCTTCTAATTGATGCTTCATCCATAAAATTTGGGCACAACAACTACCGGATGCTATATATTCAACTTTAGTTGTAGATAGAGCAACACAAGCTTAGTTCTTAGAATGCCAAGAAACAAGTGAACAACCAAGTATATGACACCTTCCACATGTACTTTTCCTATAAGGCTAGGTGAAGCTCTTGAGGGTTACCATAGGCCAAAGGTTTTAGCTCCTCTCAAATACTTAATTATCCTCTTTACAACAACTAGGTATGATTCTTTGGGGTTTGCCTGAAATCTAGCATACACACACACACACACACTATGCATAATGTCTGGTCTACTTGTTGTAAGATAAAGTAGGGAACCGATCATTGTAACATCCTAGCTGGATATTACTTAATTAAATAAATTAAAAAATATATAATTAAAAAGATAATATTTCTTCAATCACATTTCCCAAAACGTGGGAAATAAATGCTTTATTATAGGTGCCAAAATTTTTAAAACATAAAATTTAATTCAACCTTGCATATCAAAATACAAATCCAAACTTAAATCCAGATTACAACATAATAAAACTATTGTAGAAATAAAATCTCCAAGCTACCCCGCTCCGACGCTAAGTCTCACCGACATCTCTTGCAACATCATTTGCTCACATGTAACGAGTTACATGATCATCGCAAAACACAGACAAATAGGGTGAGTTTAACAGAATAAAATTGCAATATGTAACATCCCTACCGGATATTACGGATTTGAATAATAGAATAAAATAAGAAAATAAAAATTCATTAATTATAAATCCATTTCCCAAAAACGCAGGAAATTTCAAACTTTATAAAACTAAAATACAATATCCAAGTTTAACGATATAAAGCATTACAACCAATTCGAAAACATATTAAATAAAACTCTGTTAAATCTTTATCCCAAACTAGCCCTGCTCCAGCTCTACGCCTCACTAGATCCACCTGTAATATCATTTGCTCACGTATACGATCATCGCCAAACACAAGCAGATAGGGTGAGCTAATAGAATAAAACACATATACAACACATTTATATATATAACCCAATCAGGAGTAGCCCCAAGCGATATTGCTTAGGCTGAAAGTGTGTTTGCTTGCTTTGGATATGCATGGTCTACAAGGCTTTGATGATATCTCAATGGTCGGCTTGCTGGTGTTCCTTGAGTTGTGGCTCGGAACGTATCCCTTAAGTTGTGGCTCGGGATAGGGCTTAAGCACGTGACATTCCTTGAGTTGTGGCTCGAAATGGCATCTCTTGAGTTGTGGCTCGGGATGGCGGATGAACACGAGGAACTCTTAGTTGTGGCTCGAGTTGGCGAGTGTTGACGCTGTAAGTGTGCGTGTTGTGGCGCGTACGGATGGGTCCAATTAGATTGTCGTCCTTAGTATTAAGCGTCGAGTTTGGTTGTCTTGGGACGTTGCGAATTTTATTCGTATTGGGAACTCCACCTGGCATTACGGAGTATGGTCCGTAGCATGGTTTCCCACATGGGTAACATGGGTAACAGTTGTGGCTGGTTGGTGTGGCAGCAAGACATCTCGAGGTATTCATTAGAAGACGTAGAACATGGGTAACATGGTGGTTGCCATGTGGTGTGTAACCAAAGGATAGGAATCCTTTGGTGTACTTGTATGATTTATTTGGTGTGTATATATATATGGTTAAAATACCTTTTTGGTCCCAATTTTCGTCAACTTTTTTCAAATAAGTCCTAATTTTGGTTTCGTGTTCAAATAAGTCCTAACTTTCGCCAATTTTGTTCAATTGGGTCATTTTTTGCTAACACCGTTTAAATCATTAACGGCCATGAATAGTGACTGCCACGTGTCATTTTGTGGTTTTTTTGAATTTTTTTAATTTTAATTTAATTTTTTTTTTAATTTTTTTAAATGTACACGTGTCAACTCAGTAGCGTGCCACGTGTCACTTCGTGGTTTTTTTTGAATTTTTTTATTATTTTTATTATTTTTTTGAATTTTTTTATTTTTTTTAAAATTTTTTTAAATGTCCACATGTTAAGCCAGTAGCGTGCCACATGTCAAAGTCAATGTTCTATATTCAATTTGGTCCATATATTTGTTATTTTTATTCAATTGAGTCCCAATTTTTGTTAAAATTAACCAATTTGGTCTCTTTCCAAATTGAAACCAAATTTAATTTTTATATTAAAATTTACACTTTTTATTAAATATTTTTATATAATATATTAAAATTCACATCATTATAACTTTGATATAAAAATTAAATTTGATCACATCTTTGATAGAGACCAAATTGATTAATGTTAACAGAAATTGGGACTAAATTGAAAAAAAAAATAACAAATATAGGGACCAAATTGAATATAGAACATTGACTTTGACATGTGGCATACTATTGGGTTGACATGTGGACATTTAAAAAAAATTAAAAAAATAAAAAAATCAAGAAAACCACGAAGTGACACGTGGCACGCTACTAGGTTGGCACGTGTAGATTTAAGAAAATTTAAAAAAAAAACTTAAAAGAAAATAAAAAAATAAAGAAAAGATGTTAGCAAAAAAGAACCCAATTGAACAAAATTGACGAAAATTAGGACCTATTTGAACACAATACCAAAATTAGGAGTTATTTGA
>Ga0214543_1004155_pt1 | contig 27639 bp, 17 predicted proteins | sample CNSS2metaG_FD_160094 | JGI IMG/M metagenome (GOLD analysis project Ga0214543, IMG submission 160094) | Root nodule microbial communities from cowpea collected in UCLA plant growth center, Los Angeles, California, USA - CNSS2 | ecosystem: Host-associated > Plants > Roots > Nodule | place: USA... | reverse complement strand
AAAATATAAATATATTTTTATATATATATAATTATAAAAATATATATATATATATATATATATATATATATATATATATATATATATATATATATATATATATATATATATATATATTAATTTCAAATAAATTTAAATAAAAAATAATATAAATTTTACTTTTAGTTACAATATTATAATAAAATAATAAATGTATTTTTATATTTTATTTCTTTCATAATTTTATCTTTTGATTTTTGAAATTTTGTTACATTTACTATAAACATTATAGAATATATTTGATATATAAAGAAAGTTGTTATATTTACTATGAACATTATAGAATATATTTGATATATAAGAAAATGAATCAAATAAATTGTAAAAAAAAAAAAATAGTATCTAATTCTAAATTATAAACACTACAAGAATAGGATGTAACAAGGTTAAAGCAGACTTTGTTGTGAAGCAAGCGTTATAAACATTTCAAAATATTTGAATGTTGCTACCAGTTATAAATTCTTCATTACTGCAGTTTTGTTTTGGTGTAATATCATGCTTCCGTTTTGATTCCATGGTTAATGCAATTATTTTTGTTCATGAATATCCCAAAGCACATTGCAATATTGGTTTTGAACGTTGGTGAAACTTTATGTTTTCAGCCCATCCTTTTCCTAATTCACACCTATAAATAGGTGGTTTTGGTCTTCTCCAAAACACACCATCTTTCACTATTCTCCTTCATTCTTCAAGCTCTCTTCTCTCTCATATTTCTTTCTTCTATTATCTGGATTAAATACTCTTTCAAGAGTACTTTCTTGCTAGTTCTGAGATCCTCAGAAGATCCGAGAAGTTCCTATTGTATCTTGGGGGCTTGCGCAACACACCATGGATAAGTCCTTAAGGTTAGTGAATTTACACGCCTCAAGAAGTACCCTTTTTGTTTGTGATTTGTTAGTTATTTACAACAGACTTAACACCAAGATGGCGTTGGTCCAACAATGACAATGTGGATGATGTCAATACTATTGATGCAAAGCCATTTTCATCAGCCAAATGAGGACAAAATTTTGCTTCTTGCTTATTTCGAATTAACTGATGCAAAGACATAAAAAATATATTATAATCAATTTTGGTCATGTCGACCAAGCCTACGTATGACAAGAATATAATAAAATATTTTAAATGCATTCGTTGGCAAAACCCACGCAGGATGTGACATAAACTCAGAGAATTATTTAATATAGCCTCAGAGTAACGTCGGTTTAGTCCATGCAAATGCTTGTGATTTTGGAAATATAAAATTTGTTTTGAGATACATCCCAGAAGCTTCTTCAGTGCCAATTCATTAACATTTCAAGCAATCCAACATATCATTTAATTCATTTAGAATTGAAATTGCAAACATAAAATTAAGTTATGTTGCTACTTAAGCTAATTAAAGGATCAAATTATGATAGTCACATATAATACATCTAAGTCGAAGATAAACATAATACAATTCCAAACTTTTTATAACTAGTATAGTTACTTTGTCATTACATTCTAAATTATACAACTCAACCTAATGAACCTAGTAACACCCAGATCAAAACCACAATCCATAATGGAAGAGAAAGATTGCACTGAAACCTGTAAAATGAAAAAACTAAAATGTAAGACATTAATATGGAAAGCCAATTTCTTATTATCCTATAATATAAGAAAGTAAATTTAAAATAGTGTATACACAATTTGAACAAGAGCAAAGGTGTACCATCTTTAAGGGTTGGGTTGATCATCCAATTCTTTATTATAATGTCGACGCACGTGACTGGTGCCTAATGCCTACAATATGTTTATCCAACACCATGGCTAATTGTTGTTGGAGAAAAGGAATTCCGCTCTTCTTTGAACTTTGTTTATAATTTCGTTGTTTTGTTGTCACACAGAAAGGGGTTCACAGAGCTGAAGGGTGAAGCAATACAAAAGAAAGTTGAAGCCCTTCTTGCTTGTCATAGAAGCTGGGCTTGCCGCAGACTGATGTAGGTAGAACTAGGAATAGACTATTCGAAGAACTACAAAACTGTAGGGATTTCAATGAATGAATAGAATCCGTATGATATATTGAATTATGGAAGAATTACAATATTCATAATCAGAATTCACGTGCCTCCACCCTTTTTAGAGTTGGCTTATTTATAGAAAAATAGAAATACAATACCATAAAAAAATGCTATTGGAATAATCAAAATTAATCAGAATTAAATTGATTGGCTGTGATGCAACTTCCTTATTAAACTTCATGTATCAATTCCCTAGCCTTCAAAAAATCCTTGTCCTCAAGGATTAAAACCTGGATACTTTTTCTTCAAATCATATAAGAACTCCCACGTGGCATCTTCTAGTAATTGATGTTTCCACTTGACGAGCACCTTGGTGACAACCTTGTTGCCTCGTTTGCAATTGTTCTATCTAAGATTATTTCTGGTTCTTTGCCCCCCATAGCACCATCCGAAACGGGAGGAAGAGAATTTGCTACCGTTGCCTCACCAATATGATTTTTAAGTTGTGACACATGAAAGACATCATGAATTTTAGACCCTTGAGTCAATTGAAGCTTATAAGCTACTGCTCCAATCTTATCGGTGATAAGAAACGGCCTAAGGTACTTCGGTGCTAACTTGGCATTAGCCCGAAATGCTACTGAAATTTGTTTGTAGGGATGGAGCTTGACATACACAAGAGCACCAACCTCATAAGATCTATCACTTCGGTTTTTATCTGCCAATTGCTTCATTCGTTCTTGGGCCCTCTTCATGTGAAATTTGACTAACTTTAAAGCCTCTTCTCGCTTTTGTAAACTTCTATCAATTACCTCCACCTTTGACTCGCCAGGTAAATACAAAAGGTAAATGGGGGGAAGCTGACCAAACATCACCTCATAAGGAGTGCACTGTATAGAAGTATGGTGGTTAGTATTGTACCATCATTCTGCTAGAGGAAGCCATTTAGACCATTCATGGGGAGTGTCACAACACATGCATCGCAAGAAGGTCTCCAAGCATCAATTTACTATCTCAGTTTGACCATCTATTTGTGGATGGTAGGCTGTTGAGAGTTGCAATTGAACCCCTTGAAAAGCCATCAAATCCTTCCAGAATTGACTGACAAAGATAGCATCTTTGTCACTTGTAATAGAATCGGGAAAACCATGTAACTTGAACACATTGTCCAAGAAGGATTGAGCAACTTCAGTAGCAATATACAGGTGTGATAAGGCCATGAAGTGGGTAACCTTACTTAATCTGTCAACGACCACATAGATGACCTATTTGCCATTGGAATTTGGCAATCCCTCAATAAAATCCATGGTGATATGTTGCCATATCCTTTCTGGAATTGGTAAGGGTTGTAGCAACCCCGGATAGGCGGATCTGTCATATTTACATTTTTGGCAGACCTCACATTTCATTACAAACATGCGTACGTCCTTGGTCATGCCTCGCCAATAGACAATTGATCTCAACCTTTTGAGTGTAGCTTCCTGACCCGAGTGGCCACTAGTATTACCAACATGTATCCACTGCAACAATTCAGCCCGAAGCGCCACATCTTTTCCCACAATAAGTCTCCCCTTCCTTCTGAGTTCACCATGACGCCAAGTATAATGTTTATGTAATGAAGCATCTGTTTGCAAGTCTTGGATCAACTTTTTTATGTTCAGATCAACTTGCAAAGAATTAATGATTCTGTTTAACATGGTGCTTTCAGGTGTGAGAATTGTGATTGCTTGACAGTCTACGAGTTGCTGCTTGGATAAAGCATCAACTGCTAAATTTTCCCTTCCTTGCTTGAACTCAATTGTGAAATCAAATTCCATCAATTTGACCAACCATTTTTGTTGGAAGGCTGTAGTCAATCGCTGGTTGAGAATATACTGTATGCTTCTGTGGTCTGTTCTGATGATAAAGTGAGTATTCAACATATAATGTCTCCATTTTTGGACTACAAATACGACCGCCAACAGTTCTTTTTCATAGGTGGAAAGTGACTGTTGTTGCATATTAAGAGCTTGACTAATAAAAGCAATGGGATGGTGATCTTACATAAGCCCTGCACCAATGCCGGAACCTGAAGCATCTACTTCAACCATAAAGACTTTAGAGAAATCAGGTAGTGCTAGTACTAGTGACTGCATCAAACTATCCTTGAGGGATTGGAATGCAACTTTTGCTTCCTCAGACCAGTGGAAACTATCCTTCTTTAGCATGTTGGTTAAAGGTCGTGCAATACTACCATAGCCTCGCACAAACCTTCTATAGTAGCATGCAAGTTCCAAAAAACCCCTCAACTGCTTTAAGGATGTGGGTAAGGGCCAGTTCTGGATAGCTTGTATTTTTGCCGGATCAGTAGCTACCCCCTCTTTTGAGATGAAATGGCCTAAATACTCAACCTTTTCGACACCAAAGTAAAATTTTGATTTTTTAGCATACAAGGAATTCCTTCGCATAATCAACAAAATCATATGCAAATGAGAGATATGAGTGTTCAAATCCTGGCTATAAATTAAAATGTCATAAAAAAACACCAAGAGAAACTTCCTCAGACATTGCTTAAAAATATCATTCATGAGGCTTTGGAAAGTGGCTGGTGCATTAGTTAAGTCGAATGGCATGACCAAGTATTCAAAGTGACCCCCATGTGTCTTAAATGCAGTCTTGTGAATATATGTTTCTTCCATTCTCACTTGATTATAACCAGATTGTAAATCAATTTTGGAGAACACCTCAGCACCATGTAATTCATCCAATAGATCATCCACCAAAGGAATAGGGAATCTGTCCTTGATGGTGTGCTTATTAAGATCGCGGTAGTCAACACAGAGTCTCCAAGTACCATCTTTCTTACCAACGAGGACCACAGGACTTGCAAAAGGGATACAACTTTTTTGTATGATACCTGACTGAAGAGAGTCTTGCACCAACTTATCAATAATATCTTTTTGGTGTTTAGCATATCGATATGGCCACTTATTAATAGGATTAGCACCTGCAACCAAAGGAATTTTATGATCATGGCCTTGCATCTTAGGTGACAGTGTGGTAGGTTCTTGAAAAATGTCCTCAAATTGCCCAAGTAATTTCTCAATAGAGTTAGGAATAACTTGACAATTAGCATGTGTGATTAATGATTGCAGTAGGAAGGTATTAGTCTCGGTACCCACGTGAAGCATGGATAAATGCACACTGGAAGCAATTGTTTTCTGTAATTATTTTTTCCTAGCAGTTTTAAGCCCTTCACTTGTTGCCTCTCTCAAAACCAGTTTCTTACCATGAACATAAAACTGCATGGACAACCGATCAAAGTTCCAGGTAATGTCTCCCAAAGTAACCAACCACTCAATATCGAGCACCACATCACAACATCCCAAAGGTATAAGAAGCATATCAGAGGAAAATTCAGTATTGTGAAACGACCAAGAGAACTGTTTAACAACTGAATTAATGGTAACTTTAGCGCCATCCGCTACTGCCACACTTAAGGTTGGAATACGTCTGATAGGACAACCCAATTTCTTAGTCACCTCCTCATCTAGAAAATTATGGGTACTTTCACTGTCGTTGAGTATATGCAAGGGTTTTTTCTTATAGTAGCCTGTCACTCTCATGGTTTTATAGCTACTGATACCCGTTAAAGCATTGACTGATATTTGAGGGTCCATGGAACTACTATCCTCTTCTTGAGTATCCTCAATTTCATCCACCGGTTCCACCTCCTTATCATTCAAGTCCATCATATGAATCTCAAGCTTTTTGTGTGTCAATGCATGTGTAGGTGTGCATGGTTCATCACAAAAATAATAAATTCCTTTAGATCTTCTCTCACTCATAAAGGTCGTGGTAAGTTTTTTTGGTGGTTGTTTGTGGTTTGTGTTTAGGGGAGTATGGGAAAAGGGAGGTTTGTGTATAGGTTTATGTGTAGGGAAAATGGCTTTTGTAGTATTTTATGGTTTTGGGAGTGTAGGAAAGGTTTTGGTAGGGATGTGTGAGGCATTAGCAGATTCATATAGTTTAGCCAATTGAAATGCCTTTCGTACATCGGGAGGTTGAAACATTCTAACAGTCATTTGGATGTCCCTTTTTAACCCTCCTAAAAAACAACTTAACAAGTGAGTCTCACTGAGGTTTATTCTAGCAGTTATGGCATCAAACTAATCATGGTATTCGACCATTGTACTCTACATTGGATCATCACATACTTCCCCAAAACGATCTATTAAAATTTTTGTAAATTCAGTCCAAGTAGGAAGATTACCTCCAGGAAGATTTTGAACAAATGTGGTGTGCCATTGGAGTGTCTTCCCTTCGAAGTGGATGATAGCCAATTTTACACGCACATCCTCGGGCGTGCCATCAATTGCGAAATATGTTTCACATTGATAAATCCACTGCTGAATTGCATCACCCCCAAAATGTGGAAAATCAATTCGTGCCAACCGGGTGCCGCAAGAATAATTGGAATTCACAGGCCGAGTATCGCGCTGTAATGTCTCTGATATTTGTTGATCAATCGAAGAATCAATAGCTTGTCGAATGGAGGCTGTAATTTCGATGAGTCGTGCTTCGAGTTTCGACGTGATGCGATTCTCCAAATGGTCCTCTTGCTCACACAAGGCTGCTTGAGTACGAGTTGCACCTGCCATTAATGTTGATGGAAGGTCCAAGCTGATACCACTGATGTAGTTAGAACTAGGAATAGACTATTCGAAGAACTACAAAACTATAGGGATTCCAATGAATGAATAGAATCCGTATGATATATTGAATTGAGGAAGAATTACAATATTCGTAATCATAATTCACGTGCCTCCACTTTTTCTAGAATTGACTTATTTATAGAAAAATAGAAATACAATACCATAAATAAAATGCTAATGAAATAATCAAAATTAATTCTGATTATCAATCAAAATTAAATTAATTGGTTGTGATGCAGTTTTCTTATTAAACTTCTTGTATCACATACTCACTTGCACTTTTGGCTCTCACTCGCATTCTAGGAAGCGCATGCTTGAAAAAAAGAAGGTGAAATTCGTGCTTGGGGAAAAATGTGAAAAATATGATAACTTTCCCATCTAAGTATACTTAATAAAAATTTCTTTATTTTTTAATTTGGTGCCATATCTGTCAGTGTAAGGCCCAATTGTTCCTGCCCATCTTATTTTAAAGGCTGCCTAATCTTTTGGGCCTAAAGGGGGTTGGCCCAATCCAATTTCTGACCTAAGGTACCCCAAACCCTAACTTGTGCCCACTTTTCGTAAAAACAGATTCTTCACATCTCTTAGAGCAGCTGCCGTCATCCTCTGCTAGGGTTTGGAATCGTCATAGCCTAGCAAGCTCAGCCTCATTCTTCCATTCCTCGTAAGTCTCTCCCAACTCAAGCTCTATGTTCATTTCATCTCTTCCTTATGTTCTCGGTTAGAGATTTCTAATGAGCTCGTTTTAAACTTGTCCCACTGTTTTTCAGTTCGCGAAGCTGTTCCTTAAGCTATTGTCCTTCACTGTTCGAGTACTAAAGCCTTAGCTAACATTTTCCAGGTACGGAGAAGTTAGGGCTTACTATTTTATTTCGTGTTCTTGTATGCTTGGTCTTGTTTCGTGAGTTGAATGTTGGGTTGCCATTATAAACTGTGTGGGACCTGTTAAAAACATGTTTTGGTCTGTTTGGATGCATGTGCCTACGCGAACAGTGATGGGTTCTGGTTGTCTCGCCCAAGCGAATACATCTCGCCTAGGAGAGATTAGCAGTAACTCGCCCAGGTTGCTTGAGCGAATGATCGCCCAGGTGACGAGCGCTAGTTTCGAGCGAGAACCCATCTCGCTCAGGCGAGGTGGTCTCACCTAAGCGAGCGGGCGTGACAGTGCCACTGTTCCTGACTCGAGCCCTCGCCTAGGCGGAGGGTGCTCGCCTGAGCGAGGGAGACCTCTCGCTTGAGCGAGGCTCTTCTGCCTGAGCGAAGGGCTGAGCGAGGGGTATGCATGTTGATGGATTTCTTTGCTCTTGAATGTTGAATGCTTGTATGAATGGTTTATGCCTTTCTAAGTATGAATTGAGTGGCTTTGCATGAATAAGATAGATGATGAATTGTGATTCATGGCTTTTAACATGATCTGAGTAAGCTTTTGATATGGGATGATTTATGGAATTAAAATGACGTGTTGGCATGGACTTGGCATGAGACAAGAGGGAAGGTTGGTTAATGAATATGACATGGTGTCGGTATGAAACACACTCCTACTTTCATGGTTTGAGATTTGTGAACGAAAGAGATTGACATGGGATACAACGAAGAATGGAATTGCCAAGGTTGGCATGGGATATTTACATATGCATATTGAATAATTACTTGTTTTGATGATGATATGGTCTGTGGTCAGTGCATAATTCCTTGGGATCCCTAGGTGGGGTTTTCAGGGTCGTGCTTTAGTGGTCGAGACGTAATTCCATGGCCCCTGTTAGTGGGTATTTATGGTGGTGCCCCATCTGTATAACTTGGTAAGGATTCAAGGTAAGGTTGCATTCTGACACTCTAAGGAGCCAGTTAGTCTCATTTAGAGCAGATTGACTCCTGTGGTGAGAGTAGCAGGAGGCCTGAAATTCATTAAGGGCTAACCTTGTGGTGAGGGAAACTGATTCATTGTAACACTTATAACACATAGCTCGGGGGTGAGCAGAGGTATCCACCACAAGTGCAAGCATCCGCTGAATCCGACCGGGTTATATGTATCCGGATGAGTCGAGTCGTGTCTTAGTGTTTTGTCTGAGGAGTCATAACATGCTTGGTTGATATGTGTATGTAGAATTGTTAAAATATGTTGATTGTATGGATGAAATCTTTTGTGCTCTAGCTTACCCTACTTTTATTGTTGTGTGTGTTCTACTGTGTGGTACTCTCTCTTGCAATGATCATCAACTTGTTGGTGTGAGCAGATGCGAGGAACACTCGTGGACAACAGGGAGGTGATGGTTCCGCTGCATAATCCGCGTGGACTGGGCTTAAATTTCTTTATGGGCTTTTCTTTCGAGCTATGGCCCATGTATTTGTTGTCCTTGTATTTATATACATTTTTGTAAACTTGTTATCCTATTTTCTGTTGGCATCGTTGTGTGCCTAATTTTGTAGGGGTTGTATTAAGAATCCTATGACTGCGCTGTTGTACTATTCTTGTATAGAGTTTTCTTTAATTACGCCTTTTAATTAAATGGGACGTTACAATCAGCCCTGCGACATCATTAATTTCACTTCCTATGCGTCGGTTATCCGACGCCAATAATTTACTTCTGCGTTGGATACATCGATGTTATACGGAAATTAAAAACGCCTCCCTTTATTAAAACTGTCAGGAATAAATATTTTTATTTTTAATATTTTTATTAAAGTTGATTTTGCTTCAATTTAGTTGACATCCTTTATGTCCTATAGTGATCTAACGCTCTCTTTTGAATTTGCATTCTTGTAGTAAAATAATGATCTTAATTTATTTTAATTACTTATTCTTTATATAAATGAAAAAAAGTAGTTCCTAACTCCTCAAATAATTTCGTCAGTAGTAAGAACTTTGTATCTCTCAATAATCTACTAACTCAGAATATTACTTCTTCTTTGTACACAAAAAATAAGGTATTATGTTATTATTTTTTTTTCATTGTTTATATTAGGTAAACTTTTAATATTTTTGCTTTTTTCATTAATAAAATAGTGATAATTCTGTTTAAAAGTAGGGCATTTTATTTTTGTTATAATATTTATATTATTATATCTTCATCACATTTGGATTATTTTTCTTTGATAATAAGTTTTATTAAAAAATTATTAAATAATAATTAATAGTCTCTAATTAAATCAAATATTAATTTTTAAGAAATAATAATAAGTAGTAAAAATTTAGATAATTATTAGAGATCAATTTAAATTTTAATTGACAAGTTAATTATATTATTTTTATTGATAATAAAAATTATTTTAAATATCAATAATTTTTCATTTGTAAAATGGCTTTTAACTTAGATAAATTAATATGATTTTATTTTAATATACTATTTTTTTAGTATAGATGCAATATTACATTCATGATATTAATAATGATAGATAATTACTTTTTATTTTATTTTTATTATTTTTTAATATCTATATATTATACTATTTGATTATATTTTAAACTATTTGTATTACATATTGTTTTATTTTAATATAAGAATTATAACTGCTTAAGTTTTTTTCTTAAATAATTCAACATTTTTTCATTTTGTATCTTCGTATTTTTTTTTCACATATATTTGATTCTTTTTACTCTTCTCTATAATTATTTTGTATATTTTTATTCTATTGTTATTTGATATTTTTATTTCATATTTATATAAGGGTTAAATATGTTTTGATTCTTCAAATTTCAGTGAATTTTGGAATTAGTCTCTCTTTGAAACTTTATACCAATTTAGTCCTTCATTTTTAGAAATGCGTGGATTTAATCATTTTTACCAAATTTTGTTAACTTTATTTGACATTTGAAACGCATTTTATGATAATATTTGAATTAACATTGAAGCGAAAATGTGTTAAATGGTGTAAATAATTTAAATACTATCATGAAATGTGCTTGAAACGTAAGATAAACTTAACAAAAATTGGTTAAAAGGACTAAATTCACGCATTTTTAAAGATGAAGGACCAAATTGGTCAAAAGTTTTAAAGATGGACTAATTCCAAATTTCACTGAAATTCAGGACCAAAAACATATTTAACCCTTTATATAATTATAGTTTCGTTCTTGATATTTGATATTGAAAAAAAAATAGATACCATTTTGACATTGAATACTCGTGAGAGGGTCTCTTTGTCATCTTGCAACTTCTTAGTCTTAGTAGAGACTGAGAAGTGTAATATCTGGAGAGATTAATACTCATATATACTTGTGTAATTTGTTGAAGTTTATATATTCATGTAACCTAGTTACATTTATGTACTTGTTATAAATAAGTAGAACCTAAAAGCTCATTTGATTAGTAGAACCTCTTAAGTTGTGTGCTTAAGAAAGAATTGGACGTAGACGGTAAGTTTGGGTGAACCAATATAAAATTATTTTTCATATAATTTATTTGCTCCAAGTTGTTTTATTTTTGTGTTATGCGAAAAAGAATCTAAGACTCTATTCAACCCTCTTCCCCTTTGGGAGCCTATTGCCCCGCAACACAATTCATAGGTGTCAACACCCAATTTCGTCCGGGTGACTAAATAATAAATAAATAAAAAATAGTAATAATAATCTTATTTTTCTTATTTCCTAGACAACTAATTTAAATATATAATATAGCATAACTAAACATTTTTTTTAAATAAAAAAATAAACTAAATAGAAAAGAAATAAGAAAAATAATTTTATAACGAAAATAAGTTTTTAAAAGATAAACACAAAAAAAACATAAAACTAATAATTAAGAATACAAAAAAAAAATTTATAATAAAAAAATAATAATAAATTGAAAATAGAAAAAAAAAAGTTTTTAAATAGTAAAAATAGTTTTATAAAATATATTTTAATTTGTAAAAAAATGAAAAAAATAACGATACACACAACTATAAAAATATTGTTTAAAAAAAATATTAGGCTAATAAGCATATAAAACAAACTAATAAAAATAAAAAATAAAAAGATATATATAGTTTTTCGTAAGGAAAGAAATAATATTAAAATTACAAAAAGTAAGGAAAGTTTTTTTTTTTTTTTAAAATAAATTGTTATATGTTACCGTTACTCAACTATATCCTCCTTATACTCCCACAACCTAGATTCTCTCATTGTTTTTCTCAACTCCGCACACAGTTCATATCTTAGACAATGCTAAAAAAAATAGAAAAAAGGTCTCAGGATCTCATAGTCTCGGAGGCAAGTTCCTCGAGTTCCTTGTTTTTTTCTCCGCTTCATTAAAGAGAAGGGTTTTCACACAATACATAACTAGACGTTTCTCCTTTATCCACTGTCATCTTCTTCCCAAGGTCAAAAATATCCTTTTTGGATCTCACTCTCATCAATCATTCTAGAACAACTTACAAAAAGAGGAATCACACACCACAGTAACCCAAACACAAAAGAAAAATACCCTAAAAAAGACTTCTTGGAGGAGAAAAGCCATCAAACAAAGAGCTCTGAGAAAATAGAAGTGAGCACTCAACTGAAAAATAGAAGAGCAACCAACCTTGGTAAAAGAAGGGGAGAATGATATAAAAAATCTAAAGCACCTATGAACATTTATGGAGGACGACTATTGATTACTGACTTCTCTCATTCTCGTGGCCTTTTCCGGGCGTTTTTCCTCGAGTTTCTTTTTTTTTTTCTCCTCCTCAACCTTAAAAAAATAGGTTTTAAATACCCACTTCCACTCAATAAAGACGCGCAACGGTGAATGGTAAATACAATGATGTTTCTTGCTTAGATTCAATATATTATATTCATGATTAGATTACTTTCAATGCTAAGAATATTTGTCGAGAACATTTGATGCAAACTTGGATATTATTTTGTTTCATTCGAAAAAACTAAAGATAAAAAGAAGTATATCAACGATAATAATTCAATCTCTTTTCCTACTTAAAAGGCAAAGAAAGTTTGGTGTTTACTTATTTTATTATCAAAGGCCAATCTAGAAAAAATATATAACGAATATTTATCGCTAATGTTTAATGTTTAATGAAGATAAACATTTTTGTTATTGAAAAACGAGAAACTCCCATTTCAATAGAAATCCGATTTCCGGTGCCTTTTTAAGATATCACGGTATATCATTAATTAAGCCTAGATTTCTTAGCATGCATGCTCACATAATGTTTTATATTTTTATCCTATGTCTACCACACTTTTTGTAAAGACCCTAAAATTACCTTGTTGATCGCTAGCAGTGAAACATCTTTTTTAAATGCCTACTTTAACTTCACAAATATTTTTTTTCTACCAACTTATGATAAATAATTTTCATATTTTTTTATGAATTATCATGTCGAATCCCGAACTTGTTTGATAATCATTATTTTTATAATTTTATTATAATTTTAATTATCACGTGGAGTCCCGGACTCACTTGATAATCATTATTTTCATAACATTAATTATTATGTCGAGTCTCAGATTCGTTCGATAATCCTTATTCTTCATAATATTAATTATCATATCAAGTCTCAGACTCGTTTGAATCATTATTTTTCATAATATTAATTATCATGTCGCATCTCAAACTCACTTGATAATCATTATTTTCCATAACTTTAATTATCATGTTGAGTCATGAACTCACTTGACAATAATTATTTTTCATAACTTTAATTATCATGTTGAGTCTCGAACTCACTTGATAACCATTTTTCATAATATTAATTAGCATGTCAAGTCCCAGACTTGCTTGATAATCATTATTTTCATAACATTATTTATCATGTCAAGTCTCAGACTTGTTTGATAATCATTATTTTTCATAATATTAATTATCATGTCGAGTCTCAAACTCATTTGATAATCATTATTTTTCATAACTTTAATTATCATGTCGAGTCCCAGACTCACAAGATAATCATTATTTTTCATAATTTATATTATCATGTCGAGTCTCAGACTCGCTTGATAATAATTATTTTTCATAATTTAAATTATCATGTCGAGTCTCGGACTTGCTTGATAATCATTTCTCATAACTTTAATTATCATGTTGAGTCCCAGACTCGCTTGATAATCACTTTTCATAATATTAATTATCATGTCGAGTCCCACACTCGCTTGATAATCATTATTTTCATAACATTATTTATCATGTCAAGTCTCAAACTTGTTTAATAATCATTATTTTTCATAATATTAATTATCATGTCGAGTCTCAAAGTCGTTTGATAATCATTACTTTTCATAACTTTAATTAACATGTCGAGTCCCAGACTCGCTTGATAATAATTATTTTTCATAATTTAAATTATCATGTCGAGTCCAGACTCGCTTGATAATAATTATTTTTCATAATTTAAATTATCATGTCGAGTCCCGGACTTGCTTGATAATCATTTTTGTCAACTTTAATTATCATGTCGAGTCCTAGATTTGCTTGATAATAATTAATTTTCATAACTTTAATTATCATGTCGAGTCCCGGACTCGCTTGATAACCCTTATTTTCATAACATTAATTATCATGTGGAGTTTCAAATTCGCTTGATAATCATTATTTTTCATAACATTAATTATCATGTCGATTTCGTACTCGTTTGATAATCATTAGGTTTTATACTTTTTAATTATCTGTTTGGGTTCCGGACTTGCTTGATAATTACTTTTTACAACATACAAGACTTCTCTAAAACAATTTGAGTTTACAAACCCTTTCATCTTTTTCAAACAATTTTTTTATTCTAGAACTACGTGATCCCTGATTCTCCATTCCGATTGGAGATACGTAGGAGTAAGGCCAAGTCCTTGTCGGGTTCACCTTAAAAAAAATTAAAATCTTTTCAAAATCATTTTTCATAATATTTTATTTAAAACTGCGTGATCCTTGATTTTCAATTGAATGGAAATACATAGGAGCGAGGCCAAGTCTTTGTCGGGTTCACCTCCCAAAAAATTGAAATGTTATTAAGATCTTTTTCCAAATAGTTTTTAAGAACTACATAATCCTGATTCTCCATTGCGAATGGAGATACGTAGGAGTAAGGTCAATCCTTATCGGGTCCAACTGAAATTTTCAACAATATTTTCTTTACCAATTTGTATTTGTTTGTCTGTTTGATTTTTTAGGGGAAAACTAATATTTTAAAAATTACATTAATTTTGCACACTTAATTAAAGGGAATCGTTTTTGGACGGACGTTGTGGGGTGCTAATACCTTCCCTACACGTAACTGACTTTTGAACCCAAACTTGGTTTCGAAGACTATTCTTTTAAAGGTTTTTCTATAGTTTTCCTTAATAGACAATGGTGGCGACTCCTTTGTATTTTAAAATATTTTTTTTTGCTGTCCCGTCGTGACCCCGGTTGCGGTAGATGGAGACTCCATTGGGGACTGTTCTAGAGAGTCCATCCTAATTAATTAAGCATGCAAAATATATGTTTATACATATTTGTTTTCCCTTTTTTATTTTATTCTCCTTTATGTACATTTATCTTCATTTGGCTTGATTTGATTTATATTTGCTTTAATGTCGTGATTTATTATATTGTGAAATTATTGAACCCTAGCAGAGATAAAATTTCTATATTTATCTATATCTGCTTGGGAAGTTTTCTGGTTGTTTTGCAGGTGGGGGATTTGGAAGTTTTAGGTTGCTCCCTTCACACATTACACTTTTTAGGCTAGTTATGTTGTTGTGATATTGGGGCCATATACCCGGGTCTGAGTGAGCCATAGCGAGTGGAGGTCCAACGATTCTCATGTTAGATCTCGGATCTACTTGGCTATTGTGGAGACTTCGTCTAGAGTTTGCTTTCTCTTAACATGCCACATCTGTTAGGCCACCTATCATTGTGGATTATATCCTGAGGTTGACTTTAGCTCTAGAGGCCTGTAAGATTATTTAGAGCTACCCATGGAATTAAAAAGCCCGTAGACTAGAACATAAGTTTTATCCACACTATTATAGGACACATTTGGAGAATGTTTTATACTTGCATACTCATGATACCGTATAATTAATTTTCAAATTCGTCATGCTTGTATCAACATATTGTATGAATAAACACCTTTTGAGGTGCAAGCATCCATTGCATTTTACATTTGACTTAGGCATGTGATAACGCTGTCGTTGACGCGTTCAAATTAATACTACTAAACTATAACAACTTCAGTATTGCTAAGATAGTAGTGAACAAAATAGAAAGGGTAAAGTAACCCTAAGTCGTCTCCCAACGAACACGGAATTGATTTTTAACAAATTAGTTCTTATAAAATCTATACAAATGAGTTAGTAAAAAAAATAATAAAATATAGAAGGATTAAGATAAATAAGGAAGAAATAGAAAAGATAAAAAGGGATAAAAACAATAGTAAAGAAAATAGATTGATTCCATTGCCTTTTCAAAATAGATTCATCATCGGTTATCTAAAGATTATTGCTCAATTAATTATTGTTGTAGATTTACAAATTAATCAATGTAAAGTCTCAATTAATTTGTTGGCGTTCTCACTTTTAACCAAAGTACAGTCTCAATTAAAAGTGAGAACTTTTAGATTATCCATAGTAAATTCAACCAAAGTAAAGTCTCAATTAAATTTTACTATGCCTAATCATGTCTATTCTTTTATTTACTCACCAAATAAAAAGCTTAATTAATCAAAGTAAAGTCTCAATTAATTTTCATTAGAGTAAATACCTTTAACCAAAGTAAAGTCTCAATTATTGGTAAAAACTCATTTAATCACATGAAAGTTTCTAAATAAAATCAAAGTAAAGTCTCAATTAGATTAAAAAACCTTTGAACTCATATGATCAACATGCATATAGATTTAAAATCATTACTTTTTACGTGATTCAAAGATAAAAGACATAGATGAATTAAAACCTCAACAATAATAAAAAGAGCAACAAAATTAATTGATATAACCTCAGAATCCAATTAAGAAATTACAATGGAATCAACCCAAGAAGTTTAGAACTCCATGAATGCAAAATAAAAATAGAAGAATGAAGAGAGAGAAAGGAAACGAAATTAGGCCCCCCTAAGGGTTCCAAAACTCCAAAGTCCCGAACTGGTTTCTTTTACTTCTCCCTTGGTCTCTTTATATAGGAATTGGACTAGGATTTTCTGTTGTTAAAACCTCTCAAATATCTTTTAAAATAACGATAAAGATAAATATTCAAAGATATTTGGAGAGATATAGACTATTTGACAAATATAGTTGGTTAATAATTTATCATATAATTAAATAAATTAATTATTTAAAGATATCTGATAAATTATCACCAAATAATATTTGTATTAATTTTCTAAATAACTCATTTTCAATAGTGTAGTCCAATTTTGCAGAGACATCCAAAAAATATCAATATTTGTAGTTAAACCCCTCTTGTTTGACCAGTATTTGACCAAATTTGAATATTTGACCAAAGTTGATTGTTTGACCATTTGACTGTTCATTGAGAAACTGGCACGTGGTAGAGTGCACTTTCTCTCTCCAGACTAGGGTTTCTCTCACACTTTGGCTGCAAAAAGGTTTTATGGAGGCTTGTGGCTGCTGCAATGGCGGCTGCTCCAGCGCGGTGGTGCTGGTCCAGGTGCGTTGCAGCTGCTGCCATGGTTGTTGCGCGAGGAACAGTGCGTGTCACTGGTGCGGTCAAGGTGGAGGTGCAGTGGCGTTGCCATGGATGGTGGTTGCACAAGTTCTTTCTCGCTGCTGCGTGGTGGTGCAGAGATGAACTCACGGTGTTTACGTGGTGGTGTTTCTAAGGATGCGTCGTCAATGTTGCCATTGCAGGTGCAAACTCATGGTGCAGATGTAGATTTGAGGTTGACGGCGTGAAGATGATAGAGAAGCGTGTTGGTGTGGACTGCGCAAGTTCATGTTTTCAGATCTATGGAGCATGAATCTGGTGTGTTGGCTGTTGCGTCGTGGCTTCCTTGCGGAGAAGATGGTGCTGTTGCGATTGCTCCGGCAAGAATAATGGTGAACATGTGCAGCATTGAAGGTGCAGGTCTGTTCCGGCGAGAGTGGCGGTGGAAGGCGCTGAAATGGTGGTCTGGCAACGTGGCTGGTGCAGGTGCTCCTGGCAGCAGAAACATGGTGAAGATGGAGGCTAGGGTTTCTGGTTGTGTGGAGATGAAGATGATGACGTGGAAAAATGTTATTGGCTCAACTTCTTTAGTGGAGATTAAGCCCACGTGGCATGTGCTGGTTGGCCAATTTTAAGAGTTGAGGATTGCCACATGGCAACATCTGATTGAGTTGGGTTTAAGTGGTAGGAGGAGTGTGAATAGACATATTCGGGGGTGTAGAATAGGTTTTTGTGAGACCCATTTAGAAAAAGGGGAGTGTATAAGTAAAAACTGAGGGTGCAGAAGTGATTTTTCCAAAACTTGCAAATTTTAGCCTTATTAAAAGGTGTTTTGTAATTTCAATTAATTTATTTTCCCACCTTTAAATAAGCTTAATCTTAACTTCAGCTGCATCAACAAACTTGAAAATATCCAAAAATAATTTATGCAGCTAAAAATCACTTTTTAAGACATTTTTATCACACAAGTTCAAATAGCCTAATTATCATAATTATCAATTAAATCACTCTTTAAGCACATAAATTCAATTAAATACCCAGAATTACACATTAAATGAGGGCAAAAATACGCACTCATGACATCATTTACATTTGACTTAGGCATGTCATTTACATTGCATATCATCCTTGTTTTTTTATTGAGTGCATGACCATTTTACCATCACATCATGTGAATAAATACACTTCTTGAGGTGTAGACAAGCACCTCATTAAATCAAATAATTAAATTTCATGCATGTTTTTAGTGTATCACAATTTTACTAACATATCATGTAAATAAGTACCTCTTAAGGTGAGCATCTCATTGCATCATTTAATTGCATGTCATGCAAACCATTTTTAAAATGTGTCACATTTACATCAACATTAGGTGAATAAGTGCCTCTTGATGCACAAACATGCATCACACATTTTGTCTTCATTCATGAATGATACTTTTTACATACCTTTTCATATTTATAACACCTTACTTTCACATTTCACACTCCAAAATGTCTACCATGCATTCATATGGGTGGCCCTTTGCATTGGCATAATTTCTAAATTCATCATAGCATCTTGCATTCTCATGTTTTCTTACATAATGCCTAATATTTATCCACTGTACACATGCATATAGGTAGTTTTTCAAGTTCATAACATCTTGTATTTTCATGTCACTTTGCATTCATTATTTTTCCACTTCATATCCTAAGATAAAAATAAAAATAGAAAAATAATGGCAAAATCATCATTTTTCCCCTTCATATTCTAATATAAAAATAAAAACAAAAAATAATGGCAAAACCACTACGACACCCTTGCAGGACTCGTGCTAACCAAAATATCATGGAAGATTGGAAAAAGGATCAAGCAGCAATGAAGACTGATATAAACCAATTAAAGGACCAAGTGAATCAAATTTTGGAGATCTTAAAAAATCTAAGGACCAAGAATGATACTTTCCCCTCTCAAAGCAAAGAGCAAACCTTTTATTATCCTCTAAGATTCTATCTTAGAACTCATGTTAACCCTATGGTATGTATGGCGAAATATAGTGTACAACAACAACGATGAGGAATCCTAGCGCAACCATTTCCCTTACATGGTCTTCCTCCATGTTATTGTAGTAAAAATCAAGCTATACCTACCGCTCATCACGCTAATAAGGCCATTCTCCAAGTCAATCCTCAGGATCATACTTAGACTCATGTTCACACATCCGATAAGATGTCTTTAATTAGTGAGGGAGAAGGAAATAAGCTTGAAGCAACTCAAGTTGCCAGGAAGGCAAAGGCTTTGCATATAACCATAAGAGAGGATTCTCAAGTGAAACCTACATCTCATACTTTTGTACAAGGGATATCAACTAAAGATGTCAGTACGATAAGTAAGCTAGAGATCTAAGAAGAGAGATTGAGAGCCATAGAAAGCGAAGGTTGTCCTCAAGGTTTTCACAAGGGAGATTTAGTCTCGCCTGTTCAAAACAATCATAGAGGAAAGTGGACTCCAAATTGTGAAGGGCCTTTTGTGGTAAAGAAGTCATTTTCTGGGGGAGCTTTGATTCTTACAAAAATGGACGAAGAAGAATTACCTTTTCTAGTCAATTCTGATGTGGTCAAGAAATACAACGCTTGAAAGAAGTCCCTCATTCTTAGGATTTGCTAGAATTTTCTTTATAGCCAAGTGGCATATGTTGCCTTTCTTTCTATCATACTAATGTATATTTGCCAATATATACCATCAATCTCGTATCTCATAGAACACATTTCACGTCATATATTTGACTTCTTGGAGCTTTATTTTTCATATAAATGAGTTCTACAAGATCTTGGTTGAATCGAGTTCTGAAGGGTGTCCCAAAGGTAAAGAAAAAAAAGAATAATAAAAATTGTATGTTGAATTAATTCTTTATCTTTAATCATCAAATTCATTATAAAAAAATAAAAAAATAAAAAATATATATAAGTTAAAAAGAGAATAATGTCTTGGAATGTCATGTTTCTTCTTAGCCTAATGTTTTAATTGAGGACAAAAAGCGTGATATTTTCTTCCAAATATTCACATACATGTCTCCCAAAATCCTTTACCCTTCTTTATCTCCTAAAACAAAAGAATCTTCAACGTCGATTTTTTGTGTCATTACTAAAACAAAATCTCATACTGGCAATTTTTTTATGCCTTCGCATTATGCCACCTCTAAAATTAAGGAATCCTTAACTTGAAACCTCACCCTCAATGAGTCAAAACTTAGGCCTTTTTTTTGTGTTCGCTCCACCATTGCACTCATGTTGCTATATCCATTGTAGTTTGTCTAACTAGGGCAACCCTTTTGTCCTTGTACATCATGTTAACCTTGAGTTAGAACAATCCATATTCGTGCACCATTCTTTAATCTTATAGTTCACCATGGTACGTCAAAACTGGGGCAGATTTGGTAGTTTTTCACCTTAGTATTGAGGAGTATTTGGCTACATTTTTCTCTACAAACCCATTCTTGTCACACTCGTGTCCTCATATTCTTGTGACTACATTTTTTGGGATCATTGATGAATTTACCCCACAATTTGAGTTTATACCCTGAAAGCCAGACAATCATTTAAACCAATTCACACACAATCTAACTACCTATGTTTCCAAAAATGCCAACTCGAGCATGCATGTGAATTAAGCTTTTTGAAAAATATAGTCAATTTAGTGACGCCTCAATCATTGCACTAGCTAAAAAGAATCATGATATTCTCGTGTTCTGTTCTCAAAATGATCAATTGAGTTTTTTTTTTTAAATGATGAGCTTACATGATGATTGTATGGGAAATAATTAATACAAAATACATGCCTTTGTACATAAGAAAATGAAAAAAAATGAGGAACAAGATGAAATAGGACAGATAATCTTATTTTCTCCTTTCATTTCAGGCATTCATGCATAACATGTCTCATATATATATTGTCACTCATATTTATTTCTCTATTAAACTCTATTTTTTAGTTAACCTTTTCGCTAAAACTCAACTTCTATTGGCATTCATACTTTCACTATCAGTTAAAGCCTAGCTTGTGTTGGTGTATACAATTTTACCTACATTTAAAAGTCTAGCATCCGATTGACACTTGCATTTAAAGTCCAGTATCCGATTGGCATCAACTTTAAAAGTTCAGCATCCGACTAGCATCAACTTTAAAAGTCCAGCATCCAACTGGCACCTGCATTTAAAGTCCAACATCCTACTGGCATCAACTTTAAAAGTCCAGCATCCGATTGACACTTGCATTTAAAAGTTTAGCATCTGACTGACACCTACATTTAAAGTCCAGCATCTGATTGGCACTTGCATTTAAAGTCCAGCATCCGGCTGACATCAGCTTTAAAAGTCCAGCATCGGATTGGCACCTGCATTTAAAGTCCAACATCTGACTGGCACTTACATTTAAAGTCCAACATATGATTGGCACCAACTTTAAAAGTCCAACATCCGACTGGCACTTACATTAAAAGCCCAGCATTCGACTGACACCAACATGTTTATTTTCTGCTAAAAGTCCAGCATCCGACTGGCACCAACATGTTTATTTTCTACTAAAGTTCAGCATTTGATTGGCATCTACATTAAAGTTTAGCATCCGACTAGCACTAGCATTTTTATTTTTTGCTAAAGTCCAACATCTAACTAACATCTGCATTAAAATTCCAGCATCTGACTAGCACCAACATGTTTATTTTCTACTAAAGTTCAACATCTGACTGGCACCCACTATGAAAGCCCAGCATCCTACTAGCACCAACATGTTTATTTTCTGCTAAAGTCCAGCATCCGACTAGCATATGCATTAAAGTCTAGCATCCGACTGGCACCAACATGTTTATTTTCTACCAAAGTCCAACATCTGACTAGCATCCAGAGTGAAAGCTCAGCATTCGACTAGCACCTTCATGTTTATTTTCTGTTAAAGTCCAATATCTGACTGCCATCTGCATTAAAAGTCCAGCATCCAACTGGCACCAACATGTTTATTTTTTGCTAAAGTCCAGCATCCCACTTAGGGATGGCAAAAATACATGCGCCCGCGGATATCCGCGGATAAAATCCGCGGCGGATAGGTACTACCCGCGTGTATTTATTACCTGCGGGTAGCGTGCATTTTAATACCCGCTTATAAACGGATCGGGTACAGGTATCATACTATCCGTAACTACGGGTACTAGTTAAAATTAAAATTAAAATTTAATTTATATTTATTAAGTTAAATTTAATTAAAACTAAAACTAACAGTATATTTTATTATGTCAAATTTAATTATAATTAAAATTTAATTTAATTTATATTTTATTTTTATAATTTTATATTAAAAATTTATAATATATATATATTTTTAAAATATTTGCGGGTATTGGGTATCCACGGGTACCCATGAGTTTAAAAAATATCCACAGGTATTTTTTAAGCGGATACCGGGCGGGTAAACGGACGGGTAACGGGTGGATTTTTTTTTGGTGGGTCAGGTTGCGGGTAGGCACTATCCGTGCCCGACCCGACCCGACCCGTTGGCATCCCTAATCCCACTAGCACCAGCATTAAAAGTTCAGCATTTCACTGGCATTTCTACACTTTTTTTCTCTCTCTTCCTCTCTCTCTCTCTCTCTCTCTTACATTATAAGTCAAGGTTTGCACACTTTGTTTAGGTTGTTACACCTAGCTTTTTTGTTTTTCTTTTCTTAAACCCGAACGAAATTTGTATTTATATCTTTCCTTATCTTTTATTGTGACATTATGGAAATAAATATTTTCATATCATCACGTAAAAGTTAATTAAAAAGGGGTAGCTCTCAACACCCAATTTCGTCCAGGTGACAAAATAATAAATATAATAAAATAAAAATAATTTTTTGTAATAGTAATCTTATTTTTCTTATTTCCTAGGCAACTAATTTAAATATATAATATAACATAACTAAACATTTTTTAAAATAGAAAAATAAACTTGTAACATTCCATTTAATAAATAAACTTAATTAAATGAAACATCAGACAATATAATAATAAGAGCAAAGTTTTCGAGGTATTAAGTCACTCAATTCAATTTTCCAAAAGATACTTAGAGGAAACTTAGGCACACCACGATGCCAATACAAAACAGGATAGAAAATTAGGCAGTATCCAACATAAAAGCTCAAAAGCAACATAATACAAGGGCTACAACCCTAAAGGAAACTTGAAAGAACATGATCCAACTCAAGCTATGCAGCGGAATCTCCATGACCTTGACGACCCCGAGGAGTTCTCACATCTGCTCCCATCAATAAATTGATGATCATTGCAAAAGAAAAAAGCACACCCAACACACAAGAAAAGAAGAAAAGGTAAGCTAGAGTAGAAAGTGATTATCATACCATTACATACAATTTGATAGCCAAAGATTCATACATCAACCAAACATGTGATGACTCGCAATCAATACACTAAGACTCAAGACACGACTTATCTGGATACATATAATTAGTCAGATTCACCGTGTAACATCCCTAAAAGATATTACTTAAATAAATATTTAAATATATAAAAAGAAGCTGGAACGTCACAACTTCATTAATATCCGCCGCGGAAGTAAAACAAAAATTTAACATTCAACGCGATAATCATTTAATAAAGATAAATAATTCCAGAAGCTTTTACAAGTTCCAAATAAAACTTTAAAGCATAGTAAATCTCTAGCTCTAATTCCCAGCTAGTCCCTCTCTCCATCTCGAGTGTTAGTAGCATTACTTGTATCATCAACTGCTCCCGTGTAAATTACACGATCATCGCCAAGCACAGACAGAAAGGGTGAGCTCAAAAATATATATAAAAAATCACAGAAATTAAATAATAGAAAACACCCAATCTTATTATCATAATTACATCTTGGTTACATTCTCAACACGCCCCAAGGCTGTTCAACTACTAACATACAACAAGGTTAGTCATGGACTCAGGATTCTTGATGCTCACACGAATTTGCCCGCTTGTGGTCCTGCCTCTACGAACCTCCCCGCTCGTAGTCCTACTCTACGGACCTACCCGCCCGTAGTCCAACACATGTGATCCACAAGCTACGTACCTCCCCGCATGCAGCATCTCTCAACTGTGAGCATGGAACATACGAACCTACCTCGCTTGTATCCCCACATGAGAGTAATCGAGTATGAACCTCCCCGCTCATACCATCACATGTTATCCACCATCCATGAACCTACCCGCTCATGGCACAACATCTCCTGATCCATGTTTCATCAAAGTATACAAACAATAAACATAGACTACACTAAACTCACTTGGGCTAGAAGCCTTAGCTTAAACGACCAGGCCTGTCTCGCTCAAGCTAAGAATCCTCGCCTAAGCTAGCGTGTAACAAGTTTCTCGTGCGAAGGCTCGCTTAGGCGAGCTCATCTCGCCTAGGCGAGATCCAACTTCGCTCACAACAACAACACTCGCCCAGGTGGCGAGACATCAGAACACACAAGCATCAAACTCGAGTTCTCGCTTAGGCGAGTACCTCTCGCCTGAGCGAGGTACTCTATCGCTCAAAACATGGGCTCCTCGCTTGAGCGAGACCCTTGAGCACAACCTCACATTTTCACGAATCCTCGCCTAGGCGAGCAGCTCTCGCCTGGGCGAGATGTGCAGACACAACCCAAAATCTCTTTTCTGCTATTCTCGCCTAGGTGAGCCTAGTTAGCTCGGGCGAGAATAGGGGACCTATTCGTTGTCACACACAAAGAAACCAAACCAATTGCCAGAACTCACACTCCACTATGCTAAGTAATTCAAGAGCACGAATTATACACCAAATTAATCCCCCAATCAAGCAAAATTGAACCACAATCCATGAACAGTACCACAAAACCCCAAAATTTCCATACACTCTCATAAGGGTTTAATTACATTACAGCAAAACAATGCAATACCCCAATTTACAGCACAATTATCAACAAATTCACATGGCAAAGTTACACAAATCAGTACACATTACAGAATACACCAAGTTTCTCAACAAACGTATAAATGCGTGGAAAGGAGCTCCCCTAACCTGGAAATCCTTGCTTCTAATGGTTGCTCAGCTTTGGCTTTGTGGTACTCAAAACCTTTTCTTTTCTCTCCCAAATTAAAAATGCAGTTTTACTCACAATTCCCAACTCACCTTTTTCCCTCAAGTTCGTGCTCCTTCCCTCTCTCCAAATTTTCAGTCTCCAAAACCCTCTAATTGCTTTACTTTTACCCTTTTATATGACCCCTAATTGTGACTAATGAAAAAAAATGAAATTAGACTTAGGGATGGTTTGATTGCTACTCAAGGCCCATTACTTAGTGACATTTCAGCCCCTCTTGGCTGCCCTTTCACATGTAACCCACAATGATATTTAGCAAAAATAAAGGGGTTAATTTCGTTTTAAACAGGATTTGAACACACACCCCTGAAATTCCAAGGTCAAAGCATAACCACTTCAACTAAGTCATGTTCGTGTTAATTCCTCAAATTCTATAATTATGTTATCACTAACATAATCCTACATATTAAAATTAGTATAACTCAAAGAACACACAATTAGCATACATAGGACTCGAACCCAAGTCCTCTCATACAATTAAAGTACTCTCCACCACATGAGCTAGCACTTTTCCACGTCACAACAATTAGCATTAAATGCCATAAAGGCTTCTACTACCCATATTTATTAAATAATTATTAATTTAATTATTTAAATTTCCCGTGTCTTACACACCGGATGCTTGAACTTGCGGTGGCCTCTACTGCTCTACCGAGCTAATTATCAAAGGGTTTCAACTTACCACACACAAGGTTAGCCTTAAAGGGTCCCAAGCCTTCTACTGCTATCACCACTTGAATCAGTACGCTCTACGTGAGAGTAACTGACTCTTTAGAGTGTCAGAATGCAATCCTTACCTTGACTCCTTACTAAATTATATAATGAGGCACCACCACGAAACTCCCACTAATAGGGGTCATGGAATTACGTCCTAACCATGAGGCACCACCACGCAACCAACGTGGAATTACGACCTGACCAATGAGGCACCACCATGAGATCTCACCTAGAGATTCATGGAATTACGCCCTGACCAATGAGGCACCACCATGAAACTATCATGGAATTACGTCCTGACCACGCCAACATCATGTCTCATCAATCAATATAACATTATTGCTCATACCAATTCCATGTCACTTTGGTGGAGCTCCAAAGGTGCATGAAAAGCTCCATGTGCAGCAGAAATGGATGAAGGAATGGAGGCAAGTTGGAAGGCACTTGCAAGCAATGGAAGGTGAAAGAGGTGATAGGATTTCCTAATCTATGCTAGCCTAAGAAAGGTGGCTAGAGGTAGAGAGAGGAAATCTCTAGAAAGTGGTGACTCTCAAAGGCAATAAAGGAAGGAGTGCTCTCAACTCAAGTTGCATCTATTGCATAAAATTTCAAGAGTGTCTACAAATGAGTGAAATTTTGGCTTTTATATGAAGCCATTTACACATGAGAAAGGAGAGCCTTTGGATGGAGTGGGCCTTGATCTTGGCCCTTAGATCAAGCTTGGAGAAGGAGGCTTGATCTCGGTCATTAGAAGATGCCTTGGAAAAGGAGGAAGCATTCCTAACCCTTGGATGCTTTGGATCCATGAGGTGTAGGAAGAAGTGTTGACTTTCACTTAGTCCACCTTTTGATAACTCATGGCCAAATCTCCTATTGGGCTTAGTCAAGCCCAATTTTAGTAATTCAACTACACATTGTTTGACTTATTATTCTAGAAAGCAAGGCCTAAACAATGGGCCAATCTTATTGCTATTCTATTGCTCTTTGATACACCTCTTCAAATCTTCATATCTTATTTGGCCAATGTGAAGAGTGTGAGAAGCCCATGTGGGTTTGGGCCATCTTGAATGAAGCCCAATTCGATCTTTTTGAGCATGCTCCTTGTTATTGGGCCTTTTGATGGGCTTGGGCTTAAAGGTGCATGTGGGCCATGTATTGGGCCTTAAGCATGGTTTGGGCCTAGGTGTTGACCCAAGCTATAAGCCTTGTTGGGATCACATCATCCCCTCCCACTTGAAGAGGATCTGACCTCAGATCAAGAGGGTAATTTAAGGCTCACAGCAACTAAAGTTGGGTTCTACCAGGATCAAAAACATATTTGCAATAGTCACAAACAGAATTGGATTTAAATCATGAAGACCATGCAGTATAATTGATTGGGGAATGTGTGAAAGTGGGCTTACAAATTTGGAAAAAGTTGGTATTAGGCCCACTTCACAAAAAGAGTGTTTCACACTTTGACTTGGATGATTTTTGAAAAGAATTTTAAAGTCAAAGTGTATTTTGGCACTATATTTTGAAGAGGATGAA
>Ga0214543_1004152_pt1 | contig 27649 bp, 8 predicted proteins | sample CNSS2metaG_FD_160094 | JGI IMG/M metagenome (GOLD analysis project Ga0214543, IMG submission 160094) | Root nodule microbial communities from cowpea collected in UCLA plant growth center, Los Angeles, California, USA - CNSS2 | ecosystem: Host-associated > Plants > Roots > Nodule | place: USA... | reverse complement strand
ATATATATGTTGTTGGTGAAGCCTCTGCAAACTCTATGCAAATAATTGTATGGTAGTAACATGAATAGTCATTTTCACTTGACATCAATGTAGATATTTAACTTTGTTGGCACTTTTGTACCCACACAAATTTTGGACCTATTTAGGTTTTTCATTTACGATTTTCGTGTTTTTCATTTAGGTCTAACGTTTTTCTTATACTTTGGCACACATCAATATGCTAAAAATGCAATTACAGCCAAGGAGACACTCGTTTTAGTGTTCACAAAAATACTTCGCTTAATAAAACACTTTTTGTTATTACTTTCAGTGTTAAATTACTGAAAAATAAAATAATAGAAAAAGCAAGTGATTTCTAATGATATATGACTTGTCGTTTTCATAAAAGTTATCAAAATTGATATATCATTTTCAAATATTTTTACATTCCCACGAATATGGAAATGGGTTACATATTTTCGGGGAAAATATTTTGATCTCTCTACTTTTTTGGGTGGGAAATAAATAGCCCACTATTTCCTCACTGATAAGAAGTTAAAATCTCAAAAGTTGCATAATTTCATTGTCAACATAAAATCTGCCCAAAAGAACAATTATCTTTTTTAATAAAAATAAGGATGATATAGGTGTACCTACAACATGGGTCAGCAATGTCCAACTTGTTTTTGAGTGAAAAGTATCAAAATTAATATTTTAATAAAAATATATCGGTGTGACTTTGACTACCCTTCAAAGTAAAAGTAAAATATTGGTGCCCTAGCAGGTAGCAACCACTAAATTATTTTAATAATGCAACTGCCCAATATTTCTCCACTTAAGTTTCGCATACTAAAGGGCAAGAACGTATTTGAATTTTGGATCTTTGTGTATTGGTAAGTATATTTCGATTACCACGTACAATACTACTTCTTTTCATTTTTATGAAACATTACAAGCACACAAAAACACACATGTGACGTTAAGCTCTTGAATCACATCACTATACTCCAAAATGTTTCATATCCATGTTTTTTTTTTTTTTTTTAAATTTACCTTTTACTTAAACGCTAGTGAAAAATATATATATAGAATCCAATACTTCCTCATCGTTGCTAAATTCAACACCAAATAATGAGATTAGGCTATCCACTTGAAAAATTACTTTTTTTAATTCAAATGCCTCTTAGTGCTTGGTGAGGTTAATTTGTAGTGCTTAATTGATAAGATATAACATCATAACGGAATGCATCCAGTTCCAAAATATATATCAATTAAAATGAAAGTATATAAAATTACCAAGACGGTTACTATTAGATTATTATTATGAGGGAGATATTTACATTATCCTTGGAATCTATATCACAATCAAAAACGATTGTCCACTAACTGGGCACTATATTTTTGTGCCTAGGATAAACAATGTCACATGATACGTGTAGCGATTTGCGTCCACAAATACTTTTGGTCTGTTTTACTACACAAAAATGAAATGACATATACAGAAACACATGGCAAAATAATTAAGGTATGTATTATTATTACTACTGTACTATCATTGATTAATATAGAGTTTGGTACAAGCTTCTCGGCAGTGTCATTTTCGTGGCATCTGAGGGGACCAAAAAGACATACATTCTTTGTCCCACCGAATATAAATGGCTAAGATTTTCTGGGGAAACAAACGATCTGCATAATTTTCTGATGAAGAAAGTTAAAAGGAAGAGAATCTGCAGTTGGAAGATCTCTCAGCTCACGAATCTCTAACTGTTGCCTTGCTTTTCACACTAAAATTAAAGTTCCTCTGTGTTTCTCATCAACTAATAATCATCATTTCTAATCAATTATACATATTTATGACACCAGCATCAAAAATTTAATAAACATATACCACTCAATTATATAATCTATCAGCATATATGACAGCATCTGCATACACGATGCAAAACAATTCTGTGCCCATTATTAATAAATATATAGCAAAATGAAATTACAAATTTATTTTTCACAAAAGTAAATATCTCTAAAATTGATGAGAATTTGTTGGTGAGTTTTTGAATGTCAGTTTTATGCCTGCGTTGGTGAGATTCGAAGTTAAAAAGTGGTTTTCATCAGTCTGTTTATCCTTTTATATATGCATGATTACTGAGTGTCTCTCTTTGTTTTCTTTTTGCACTGTTATCTGCTCTTCAACCAGCAGTTTCTTTTTCGTAAAAGAAAATCTGCATCCACCTCTAAAGGTAAAAGGCATAGACTGCTTCCTACCCCAAATATTGTCTTACTTTTCAGCTTAATCATAAACCAGCCACCTAGTTTTGGTAACTGATATACGATGGATATGGTAAACCTTAAAAAGACCTGAGATTTAAGGATGTCCGTCTAATATTTTATTAAAACTATTAACTTATATTAGTGAAATAAACCAATTTTAATTAGAAAAGAATAAAAACATGTATATAATTGCATCTCGAGTTTTATATATATATATATATATATATATATATATATATATATAAATATATATATATATATATATATATATATATATATATATATATATATATATATATATATTATTAAAACCTCACTTCTATATTATTATGAAATTGTCTTATCTCCGGTCGATGTCCACAAAATCGGTTTGTAAGGTTTGCAAAAAAACTTGCTAAGATATACTCTAACTTGACTCTGATACCATGTAAGAAGTGGATTTTAAACCTAATTCAATATCACAAAATCAGTTTATACATATTTATATATTGTGAATTGGCCTTATTTCTGGTGAACGTGAATCTTCCAACGTTATGGAAAAACAACAAGTTATAACTTTGTCTTGTTGTAGGTTCTAAGGCTAATTTAAAAATAGGAGAATTTGCAACTGAGCCAAATGATTAAACTCAAAAACAAGAAGTTGCACCTTCCTTTGTAGTTGAAAGGAGTCTGCAGTTGCATTCCTGAGTTACTTTTGATATAAAGATGTGATAATATTTGACTTTCACCTTCTTCATGGCCCATGGACCATCTCTTATTAGTGGCTAGTGCGCATGAATTGTATTCTTAAGTCCTTTCTCTCCTTTCTGCTATATGCCTTTTTTTCCCAAATGCACTTTCTGCTTTTTAAATCAATTCCACCCCTTTTCCTAAGTTTTTTCTTTCTCTCTGCTCACTTTTTATTCTTTCATACGAAGGTTGTTTGAATCCTCTATGAAGTAGCCATTTTTTTTTTAAAAAATTATGGGGTATTCTGTTTAGTATTAAATTGAAAATTTTCTGTATGTTTACAAGGGTTAATATGAGTTTAGATGCATCTTCAAAAAGGAAATCCAAAGTCAGAGTTCTAATTCTAACCCACCTGTCACTTATCATAACGCAAAATTCTTCCTTCCCAACTCTAATATTCGATCAAACTTTTCTAAAAAGCCTTTACTCTGATCCTACTTTCTTGCCTCTCATTGTTAATGGCAATCACTTGAACCTATTTATAACCCACCACTAAAAGAAGTGCTTTTTTATTTTTTCCAATTTTACTTCAATATATATTAAAGCTATCTTTCCGAATTATGCCTTTAAAAAGTGGAAAAAAAAATCCGGTATAAGATTCTGTTTATTTATTCATATAATGAGGACAAAATTTTATGTATTTTATGATATTTATACAGATGATTTTCTGATGGCCACTTTAATGGTGGCAAAAGAGTAATTAAATAGTCCATTTAAACAGAAACCCTTTTTTTCATTATGTATGATATATTATTTTGACCTTTTTAAAGGAAAATTTGCTCATAATGATTAAGTGATCAACAAATTTCTTTTGGTGTCCATATCAGTTGCGTGGAGCGAATATTTTTCTGCTAAAAAATGAGTAGCTGCATTCCAAAAGAATAATACGTCAGTGAATGATATGCAGATTTACTAGAATCAAATGATATAAATAATTGACTATACACGCTTTAAAAAGAAACGAAAGTTGTACAGTGATTCTACTAATGAAGAATTAAAAGTTAACTACAGTACTTTACAGGACTACTTTTCTACATATGTTTTGTGCTAGTTTTTAATCCGTAAGTTACAGAAGTGATTATGAAAAAAGGGGTGAAAAAAGAATTTATGCATAATTAATTATGAAGCAACGAGAGAGAGACAGAGTTTGACGTTTCGGCAGCACTAAGGATTTTGTATATTTTTTGAACGTGATGTGCTATAGGTTTACCTTTTGGTGGCAATACATTGAGCAGAAAGTGGGGTAGGGCAGAGATGCGAGTGCCTTTTGTGATGTGGTTGCGACTGTTAGTGCTTCAATTCTACAATCCTAACTAAACACAAAACAGCACATTATTTGATCAAGTGTTTGTTCTGTTCATTAGACTTGTTAACATAGCAAGTCTTTCACTTGAACAACCCCTATGAGTGGGAGAAAACATTAATGTTAGGAAAAGTGAAGATTGGTCTATTCTAAGGCCAACAATAGCATAGAAAATGAAAATGGTGGTGACGGTAATGGTAATGGTAATGGTAATGGTGAGGAGGAATATATTCAAAACGAGTGTGAGTTGAGGGATTGAATAATCTGAGTGAGTGAGTCACAGAGCATTGGAGAAGATGGTTGTGGCATAAAGGGCGAGTGAGAAAGGACTACACTCTTTCTCTTTCAAAAATTTCATTAGCTTTTCCCGAAAACATGTCCTGATATGCTTCAACCATATCTTGAAAGGAGATGATTAGTTTCTTAGGATTAGCAGTGATTCATAATGAAGAAGCCAAGGCATGCAAGTCCAAATTTTGTGTTTATTTTTTTTTGCCAAAAGTGGATCCCCTACTGCTGACATGACCCTCAGAATGAGCACCAAAAGAAGGAGAACAAGGTGAAGAGAGGAAGACATGACACCATTACTAATTATTTCATAAGGCCACCAGACAAGGCTACCCCCACTTCATCACCACCACACCACCATCACCTTCTTACATTATTATTATTATTATTATTAACCCTTAATTAATCACTGTAGGATCCAAGTGTTTATAGTGCTTTTTGTCCCCACTTAATAATATTGAGCAACATCAATTATTTTTTAGCAGAAGAGAAAGAGAGAGAGAGAGAGAGAGAATGTGGTTGCGTCCCTTCTTCTCTTTGTGAGGATTCCTATTCTTTGGTATGCGTGGGGTGGGATCATGTCCCAGCACAGGGATGTGATCCATGAACTGTGGAAAAAGTTTTTCTTTATCGAGTAAACAAGAAAAATATGAAAAGGGCATATAAAAGGACTCCCCAAAATATTTTATTTAATTAAAACCCTTCCTGCCTTAAATAATTGCTCAAAAGTTTATTCGTTTTTCCTTTATTATATTAATTGCACTTGTTCCTTTTTTTGTTTTCTCTCTCGGCCCAAATATCTTTAATGGAAGATATGATATGTAACTCAATTATGCTTCTCATCATCACAATAACTTAATATCAATTCATTCACACCCATGGTAATTGAATTTGTTCTTTATCTATATTCACTAATTCATTTTGTATTAAAAAAATATAAGAGTTTCTTTTTAATGAGTAATCGGGATCTGATTATTATTATTTTTTTCACTAGCCTTAGATTTGCACATACACACAAAAAAAAGGAGAGAATCTATTCTTTGTCTAATTTCAACGCCAAGCTTTTTTATTTTTTATTTTTTCACAACAAGTTCGCTAAAGATAAGGGGAATGTAAAATGATGTTTTTTTTAATATATTCTTCTTTTTCCTTGTGATTTGCATCCAAAATTTGGAGAAAAGACAAACACAGTGGCTGGAAAATAACTTAGCAACCATTCATTTGAGCGAGACCCACATACAAGATTAATCTAATTCTTATAGTTCGTAGTTTATGAAGTTTAATTTTAGTTTTTAGTTCAAATGTAAATGTTAAAAAGTACGACTCCAAAAAAATGGGACAAGATATTGTTAGTTCTCAAGTCAGTATTCACCAAAGTCCCACCTTGAATAATGTGAAGAAGAGAACAGTAGAAAAATACTATAAAAATAAAGAGTTGGTTTTAGAGTTGTCATAACAACACAATAGGTCTCTTGGATATATGAGGGGACTTGGGTAATTATGTATCATTGAAAAGTTTATAATTTTTGCTAGAAAAATTGTATTATGAAGGGTTTGCAATACTTATTGTGTGTGATTTCCCAACATATATATCCATCTTTTTTTAATAAAATAGATTGGAAACCTAACCAATTCCTAATAGTATGTTTGGATAAAATAATTTAAAGATAAACTTTAACTTCAAAATATTATATCTTAAATAAATATTATTAAAATAAAATTTTATTTTAAAAGGAAAATTCAGTTATTTTATTTAAACTAGAAAATTTTAATTTAAGATCTCTTAATTATTTTATCCAAATCAAATATTTAAAAGATGAATAGAATTTAATTATAAAAAAAATTAAATATCATAATTTTAAATTTTTTGGAATTGGATAAATACATTATACAAACAAAACAGTAATGAATAAACCCACATAAACGAGGAAATTTAAAAAAAAAAATGAAGAAAATATCATAACTAGGAAATCGCCGATAGAATGAGATGTGGAGCCTCCTTATTTCATGATTTTATAAAACTATGTTCTGTTTTTTTTTTTTTAAAGAAGAAAAGGTATTTTTTAAGTTTACTTTTGGAAACTGTTTTCAAAATAAACACCTATTTCTAAATTTTAACTTAAAAACTATATTATTTCTAGAAAAATTCTTTGGGGTTTCTATCGTTCATATTCTTTTGACGTTTGCATCTTATTCTTTCACCTCAACCTTTTAAAAAGTTGCAAAACACATTTTAACATGTTTGTATTGAAATTTCTCAAAGATTTTGAAATCAGAAAAAAATAAAGGAAAATGAAAAATTATGTCAATAACTCAAATTAGCCCTACCATGCTCCTCATCCATCACAACTTGTGCGTTGTGTGAGATAAATTTATATGTTACTGTATATATAACTCAATTTGGGGGTGTTTGGATTAAATGGTTAAGAAAAGGCATTTAGAAGAAAATTATGTAAAAGTTAAAAATAAATTTTAAAGAAATCATTTACAAAATAACTTTTATTATAATTAATTTATGTATAAGTTAGCATATAAAAAAAAATCACTTTCGTTTTTTTTATAAAGTATGTTGGAAGAAGCTCAACTCAATAGGTTAGAATGATTAATTCAATTGAATTATTTTTTTTTCTAGAAATTGGAGAAAAGCAACCGCATATATTATTCAGATATGTTTTAAATGTAATTCTCTTTAAGAGAAAAAAAAACATAGTCCAAAATAAATGTTTTGTTATAATTTTAAAATAATTAAAACTAAACTCTTTGGAACGAATTGTGGATTATTTTGTAGAACCCAATCATCGTAAATATATATATATATATATATATATATATATATATATATATATATATTTTTATATAAAAATATATATAATTTTTTTTTTAAAAAAAAAAAATATATATAATATATATATATATATATATATATATATATATTGCATTATTAACAAAAATATAACATTTTTTTTCCAAGAAACAAATAAATATAAGATTTGAATTGAATTGAATTTGAAGCAAAACTATAGGGATTATATAAATGTGAAAGTAGGTCTAAAACACACTCAATTCAATAACTATTTTAAAAGTCTTATTTAGGACTATTTTTATGAGAGTTTAAAAATTTTGATAATCGTTATGAATTCAAGTGTGAGTCTAAGTTTCACATTGACTAGAAATGAGAAAAATAGAGTATTATATAAGAATAAAGATCCACAATTCATTACGGTTTTGGGTTGAGAGTGGTGTTGCCTTATATAGTTAGACTAAAAGTCTCATTGGTATTGTATCTTCTCAATGAAATCCTCTATTTAAATCCTAAAATAAAAACAAATAATTAAAATGGATATTACATGAATTCAACCAAAATTTTCATTTACATAATTAAAAATCTTAATTCATCGAAATGATTTGAATTCGTGTTAGACATTTAGTTTGAAAATCAAATATGAACTAACAAGAGATTAAGTGCATTTATTTTTTAAAAGAAATGATAAAAACGTCTTGAGATTTTTTTAAAAAGATTTTCAAACAATATGTAGTTGTACTTGTTATTTAATCAGAGGTCATACTCATATGTATATCATATGCAAGAAACAAAATTGATGTGGATAAATAAATAAATAAATAAATAAATATATATATATGTATGTATGTGTGTATGTGTGTATAAAGATGTAACATGTATTCTTTGGCAATGTTGTGGATCTAAGATGCCATAACTACAGAAATGAAAGAAAGGAATAGGGTTGTTCCAGGTCAAACACTGAAATGGGGTCATAATGTGCCCTACTTCATTCCTCTTCCTGCTTCTTCTTCTTCCTATGTCTTACCATAAATAGGAAGTTTCGCTTTCTTCTCAAAATATCTTTCAGTTCAATAACATTTTCAAATACCTTTTATTTTTCCTATAAATCTAAGTTTCTTCCATAATTCCAATTTCATTATTCTTTTTCCTTATGATTCTAAAGAGAAAGCTTTGCATCTGTGCTTCTGCAACGCCACTGTAGTCACTACTATCATCAAAAATTTGTTTGACTTTTTCATTGTAGCAGTATATAATTACATATGCTATTGTCTCTCTTCCTTGTTTTTCTTCTCTTATCTTCTTCGATACAGAAATTAAGTTTATGTCAATTTTTACACAGTATTATGTAAAGGAGCAAATGTGTGATGACATAAATGAAGAGAAGTAAAAAGTAACAAAATTATTACAATAGATGGTTATAATTAATTATTTTCTATTTACCTGAAACATATTTCATGAAGATAAGGAAAATAATGAATGATAAATAATGTGTTTACAGCAACAAACAGAAGTTTATAAAATCATCCAAAATTCAAGTTATTAATAATAATTTTTTTTTATTGATTTGATATGAACACTGCTATTCAGTACCTTAAATTGTTGGCAAGTAGTTGTTGTGACCTGTGACAGAGCAGGTTTTTTTTTCGTACTGACCACAAGCGTGGGTATAAACTTTGAAATATCAATGGCAGTACCAACCATTCATACTTCATTTTTCTGAAATTTTCTTCCTGTCATTTAACCATGTTCTTAGATCCAACTAAAATATTCAAACTAGCCTTAGTTTTTTTTTTTTTTTAATTGTCTTGCACATGTAATTGTCTTGTTTTTCAGCCACGTTTATATTGGTTTTTTTGATAGTTTCATTTTACAGTGTTTTCTTAATGCACTATGCTGTATAACTGAAAAAAAAAACTTGTTGATCTTTCTGATAAATAAGGTGGAGTAAAAGATTCATAAATATATATATAAAGAGAGTTTCAAATGAAATAGACAGCATTGACAAGACACGTTTTACTCTACTAGGTTAGAAAAAACATGTTACAGGTATTTATGAATTATTTCAAATTTTTTGTCTTGCTTTACGGGAACTATTCATATAACAGAGAATCTTCTTTTATCATTCATTATATGTGAAAATGGACTCGTGGCAAACACAGCACAATGAGTGAGTGAGTTTTAGAAAAATCTCTCAGAGAACAAAGATAAAATTTGAAATCACTGTCCAATATTCTTTTTCCTCTTATATCATACTAACTACGATTTGTGTAGTATCTTTCAACAGATTCATTTCCCGCTCAATTTTGGCCCAAGCCCAATTATGATGTTAAAAGAGTTGTCCATCTTTGGGAAGTGAAAGACTTACAACATTACTATTGACATCCCAAATTTGCTATTAAAACTCTTCGTTTTTAAGAGTTAAGTACGTTTTTAGTCTCTGAACTTTCACATGAAATTCAAATTTTGTGAATCTTTATACATTTTAGTCCTCAAACTTTCAAAATAAATTAATATATTCCTCTCAACTTAATTATATTAAATTATTTTGACGTGTCAAATGCTTTTCATGTTAGCATTTAAGTTGATACGTTTCTGTTTCAATGTCTGTCGAGAAACGCAAGTGACATGTAAAAAATTTAATATAATTGGGTTAAAATGACTATATCAATTTATTTCTAAAGTTTGAAAATCAAAATATATTAAAAAAATTTGGAGAATGATAAATTTCAATTTTGCGTCAAAGTTTAGGAACTAAAAACATAATTAATATTTAATAAATGTATTTTTTAGGTGCCCAAAATTTAATACTTATACAAAAAAAATTATATATTTTTTCTTTTATATGTCTCTAAAATTTTATCATCAAAGACACGATTTTTCTTTGTGTTTGAATTACTTTTTATTTAAATACTCAACATAATCACATTTTTAATGTAAATCTACACAATATTGTTGAAATATAATATGAAGATACGTTTCATTGTATATCTCGACAATAATTTTTTAATACAATAAATCACATTTCTTTTGTGCATTTAGCCTATGATAAAAACTAGCTTTCCTTGTGTTGTGATGAACTAAAATATTAAAGTTATTTTCATGAAAGCAAGTTTATATTAGAGAAGATGGCTATAGTTTATCAGTTTCGGGAGTGCCATTGGTAATAACCAAAACCTATTCAAGAATTAGGAGATAGTGATTGGGCTTGGGAAAATAAAACCGAGGGTGTCTATTAATGTTGAGAAATTTCTTCCTGTACTTTTATAATTTCAACCTGCACCCGTATAAATTTCTGTAATATGAATTACATTCCAAACAATTCAGAATATAAATTTTATATTTCAAAATGTATTATCCAAAATACAATTTTTTTCATTTCATATTTCGAAATATAGAATTTGAAATATAAAAATCTAAAATATATTTATAATTTGGATTGTAAATGAATTTCAGTTTTACAAAATATACAATTTTAAAAAATAATTATATTTCAAATTAAACATGACATTGACTTTAACTCGTTTGTTCACGACAACTTAATAAATACTAAATTGAATCAATTTTAAAAAAAATCAGAATTAAATTGAATCATATTAAAATAAGTCTGGAAATTGAGACAAAAATTAAAAACAAAAAGACCAACTTACCACTCTTTGACAAAAACATAAATTAATAAAATAATTAAACAAAATAATTAAGCCTTCTTAAAATCACCATTTTACCTTAAAATGTTTCATACTCAAAGCACACACGAACAAAATAAACAACATATATTGAACAAAACGAAGCAAATAAGTTTATTTGGAAACTCAATGTAAAAAATGAAAAATAACCACCGAACCTTTACTTTTTTTGAATTCATCTTACTCTACTTTAAAATTCAAATTTGTTTTTCCAGTGTATTTTTTGGGTCTTAATTTGACCCTTCTTGAAAATTTTGCTGTGATAATATTCTAAATTAACAGAGTGATTTGAGGGTTGAAAAAGAAAAAGGAGAGTGAGAATGTTATCTTGTATTTATATTCAGAGGCTACTTCTATATAACAATATTTGTATGTAATGAAAGAATAAAAAAATAAAATATTATACACAGTGAATAAATCCGTCAAGTTATTTTCACAACATGATGTTTTTAAGTTTAATTTTGTTATATTTTCATGATAAATTATATGATACCCTAAAATATATCTTAGATTTAACACTTAAGTAACTTACCTGATTTAGTCAGTATATATTTATTTTAGAACTGTCAAAACGGGTAACTCGACTCGACCTGACTCGACCCACCACGGGTTGATGATTTAGTGAACCAACCCAACTCGACTCACTTTTTAACGAGCCAAAAAGATTTGAATCTAGCCCGACTCACCACGGGTTGGTGGGTTAAACGGGCTGACTCACGAGTTCACTTAATTAAAAAAAATATTATTTTTTTTCAATCAAAACTAAATTGTAATTCTAATAAAATATAAATAAACTTTAATAAAATTCAAATACAAACCAAAATAATAAAAAAATACAAATTATTTATGTGTTGGATAAAAAAACAACCTAACATGACCTAAATATAAAGCTCAACTTAATAAAAAACACTTGTATAACCCTTTTATCTACGGACTGGTGAGCCAACCCAGCTCACCGCACGGATTCAACCCGGATGAGCCGGGTCAAAAATCGACCCGTATTGAGATTTGTAAAAATATTTCAATCCAACCCGGTCCGAACCCATGGTAAGTCAAGTTGACTCATAAATTCCAACCCATTGTGTAATTTATTTCACTCACTTTAAATTTGTATATAATTTAAATTTTGAGCCATAATATGTCCACGAGGATGCCTTTGGTCTATAAGAACCTTTTCACGGGTCTTTCATTAATTAGAGATACTTCTTAATAATTACAATTGAAAACTCTCCAATTTATTTATTATCCACTCTTCTAATAATATTGGGAAGGTGTGCATCAAAATGCGGGCATCAAAGTGTTTTCCAATATAAAATCATCATTGGTTTATGAAATTTAGAATTATGACCTTTGCAATGATTGCCATAGACTTATGAATCCTGTATATTATTAGTTATATATTCTTGAACTGTATTGTCCAAAGTCCAGGAAAATAAAACAAAATTCTTATAAAATAAAACTATATTTAATTTTAAAGGGTTAAATATGTTTTTGGTCCCTCAAGTTTCAGCGAAATTTGGAATTAGTCCCTCATCAAAACTTTTGACCAATTTAGTCATTCATCTTTCAAAATGCGTGAATTTAGTCCTTTTAACCAATTTTTGTTAAGTTTATCTGACGTTTCAAGCGCATTTCATGATAGTATTTAAGTTAACATTAAAGTAAAAATGTGTCAAACAGTATAAATAATTTAAATACTATCATGAAATGCGCTTGAAATGTCAGATAAACTTAACAAAATTTGGTTAAAAGGACTAAATTCACGCATTTTGGAAGATGAAGGACTAAATTGGTCAAAAGTTTTGATGAGGGACTAAACCCAAATTTCGCTCAAACTTGAGGGACCAAAAACATATTTAACCCAATTTTAAAGTACTATTTTACTCTAAAATTATTGGTGAAAATCCAACATAACTATAATCCAATCTTTTTTAAATGATAATATGACATTCAAAATATTCCTGCAAAAGTTTAATATACCTCGAAAGTGTGGTTACAAGTTATATATTGGCGTTGCGATTACGATCATGTAAACAAAATTGCTCGAAGTGATGAATTTGAGCAATGATTATGTACATTGACAAAACCAGAAAGATGCATTAAAGATTTTATTGATATGGAAGCATTAATTTGGGATGCCTAACTTCAACATACTTTAAATTCAAACATTTAATTCTTAGTATTCGTTTGCCATAAATTGTATTTAAGGCCTCCAATAATTTGGGTTGTGTTTGAACAAAGTTAGCTCAACATACCTCATGTTTATATCAATGAAGCAAAATACTTGTTTTCAAATTGACAAATTTTAAATTATGATTCAAACACACTTGATCAGTGGGAAAGGCAATTTAATCTATACTAAAACAGTTCTGTTAAAGAATGAAGCATTAATTAATGAATGGTTAGCAACCTAACACCATGTGGAGTTTTTTCTTTTGAAAAGTGAAGCTACTATTTCCAGCTTCGCCTGTCTCTGTAGTTCTATCCAAAATCCCTTAATACCTTGATAAAAAAAAAGGTGCCAAGATTTCATGAATCGCTTTGTTCTTTTCTCTTTCTTTATTGTTTAAATAATGTTGGACAATAATTAATTTTTGGTCCTTTTGACTTCAAAGGCTGCTTTCAATTGTTAATTATTCTACACGTAAGGCTGGTATATCACATATGAATATCATATTCAGACATTGATTTAGTTTTGCTCTGTGGGTTTTAGTTATGATGGTTCAAAGTTTATTTGTTCCTATACATTCAATAAGTTTTATATTGTTTAGGAGTTGAAATCAAACAAAATTTAAATACTTTTATCTTTATCTTTTCAAACGTCTTTTAAGGACAAAACCGTGATAAAGTTCAAACACTTTAAAACGAACAATATCTCAAAAATACGGTATGATGGTTGCCGGACAAACTTAGGTCGGAATATCGAAAGAAAATTCAAACCCAAGTAGTAGTACCCTTGAAAATGACACATGAACATGGGTCTTCAAGAAAACCATGAAACTCGCGTGGTCTGTGCATCGATTGCAGACATGATTTGCCCACAAGATTAGAAAAATGCACATTTACATAATAACTATAACATATATTGATTACATCGAAGTTTTGATTGCAAAGGTTGTTTGTATTCCAGTAGTATTTAACAATTTATTTAGTAGCATCTAACTTGTAAAGAACTTATGGTTAACTTATACTTCATTTTTGTATTGTTATTGCACTAAACTTTTGCAGCAGCTATGATTATACTCGCACCATAGTGTCTCGTAGCCTTTTGCTTGCTGTTTTCTTACCTCTTGTTCCATTACTTTAAACTTAAAAAAATGGCACACACATGCACCTCAGAATCTCTTTCGCACTTTTCATACTTAAGGGTACGTTTGGTCTTGTTTTTTTTCAACCTTATCTAGATTAATCTATCTGTTCATTTCTGTTGTCTGTTCTCTTTTCGTTTTGCGCAAATACAATAACTTAAAGTTATAAAGTGTCTTTACATATTAATGTTTTATGTTTATGCGAAAAACTGTATGAAAATATTGATTACCCCACATGTTTTGCCGATTAAATATGCAGAGAGTGATCCCTTTATCTTCTTTATTATTACCAAGAAATTTGTATGTTTCAGTTTGAAAAATAAGGCACTAGCATTTAATTCCTACACAGTTTAGCTGGTAGGTATCTTTTTCTCCCGAAATTATTGGCCATGCTGTGTTTCTGCGAGAACTATATGCAAGGAAAACATTTTTCTTTTCTGCAGCTTTACCCATAAATGTGAGAGACTCATTCTTAAAAATTCACCAAACAAAGAAAAATTTGTGTGTTTTTCCCAATCATTTTTGTTAGGTCCACATAGGAATTTTACTATAGAGATACAAATACCAATGAAACATGAGTTCAACCATATAAGACATTAATATTATTTTCAATCCAAAACTTTAAGTCAATATATTTATGGATTTTTATTATTTTATGATTTTTATCCAATATGAGACTTAGACTCACACTTGACTTTTAACAGTTTTATGCTTAATTTTATAATTGGATATATTAACATATTTTGCCTTAGCTCGCCATAGAAAAATTACCTTATATATACTATTTCCAATTTGGAACATGTTCTTTTGAAATTGTACCTATGCGTATAAAAAGAATCATACACACGGCACATGCATAAACCCTATTTACCATTTCTTTAAAGAGGATTCAGACTATCCCTTTAAATATAATAAACTGAAAAAAAAAATAAAACTTTTAAGTAATGAAACACGTGCAATGGTGATTCATTTTGAGCATTTTTTTTTAAGAAGATAAGTAAGATAAATGTTGTCTGTTTTCACTATAATCAGTTTTAGCACTAAATTTTGAGCCCTTAGTTGTACTTATTTGACTCATCCTCATCAAGATTTGGTCTTCAACCCAAAATTTGAAAGTGGCCCACTAGGAAAGTACCCACCTCTCATTTTCTTAGTGGTTGCTGTCTTTTTAGTGTAACTAAAATGTGAAATAAACATATAATAACAAATATTATTCAATTTATTTTATATAACTTTAAATATGCGTATGTAGATACCCATTTCAATCTATAAAAAAATATAATTATAATTCATTTATTATAACTTTAAGTAATATCTCAATTTTTATTTTTACATATTCATTAAATAATTACGCTTTTGATATATTTATTATTCTATTAAAATGAAAATCAAATACAAATTTTATATTTATTAACTATTAAAGACATGAATAATTATAAATTTGTACCTTATAAAGGAATATAATTATAGTATGACCGGTACCGGTCCTTGGTTGTGATACCTATTAATTTACGACCAAACACTCTAAAGAACTGGTCGTTTAGTTTGACCCTCTCATTGTGAGTCTGGGTCTCCCATTTGAATTTGAAAGATAATAAAAACCATTGCTATTGCTTTAGAAGATTCACCTCCTTCAATTCTAATTAAATTAACTATAGATTAAAACAGGAGATTAATTAAATAATTGCGTTCAGGTATCAAATTTGAAAATCCATGAAGACCTGAATCATCCAAATTAAAACGTAGGATTTACAAATAAAATAAAAAATAAGTTACATAGGATTTAAAAATAAAATAAAATAAATCCGCAGCCTTTTCTTCCGTTTATGATTACGGTCAAACTGTGATAATTAAATCCATGTCTTTCACGCTGCTTCTTCCTATTAGAGAGAGACACGTGCACGTCATACTAATAATATTAAGATTATAAATTTATAACTTAAAAGAATATTTGTAATATTAATATAATGTAAAAAAATATTAAATTTTAAGTTATATTATATAATCTTAGATTGACCCAAACTACAAAAAAAGTATTAAAAATATGCGACATGATAATTATACTTAAAAAAAATAAAAATTGATGGTAAGGTAACACCTTGTATTTCACATAACTATCAAACTGACCACGTTGCGTTCCTTTCCTCGAAAGTCCTTTTTGGCCCTTCATTCATTGCTGGTCCCAAAGGCCATGTTTGGTTCGATTATAATCCGACAAACAATGAATTCAGTTTGGGGTCACCAACTTAATTCTTGAATTTATGGAGTACTTAGATTTAGCTTCAATGTAAAAATTCTTACCACTACATATTGTATAAATAAGATTCTAATAGCACTTGGCTATTATAATATAATTGTATGAATTAATTTTACACTAAATTTAATTTAAAACATTTTACCTTTACATTATGATACTTTAAAGATTCATTTATATATTTTGACTTAAATACTTTTTTGTCCTCATTTTCGTAGTGTTTGTTGTGGATGGTCCTCATTTTGACAGAATGTTTAAAATAGTCTTCATTTTTATCGAAGGTTTAAAATGGTTCTTATTTTCGCAATTCATGTTTTATTTGGTCCTTTTCTGTACCGCCGTTTAAATCATTAACAAAGTATTGTACAAGTGGCACGGTTTGTATTAGGGTGTGTTACGTGTACTGTACGTGATAATAATTAGATATTTGGGGATAAATAAGTAAGCTAGGGTTTTGGTAAGGAATGTTTGGGCATTTGGTGAGTTTTGACAATCTTGTTACTCCATTCTCAATTGGTGTTGCTGTAATCTTTTTCTTCCTGCAATCTCATTATATAGGTATGTTACGGTCTCAATCTTCTTCCTTTACCTCTGGTTGTAATCGTTGGAGGCAACCGTGTTGTATCACTTCGTGCAGTGTTGGTGGTTCAACGAGAAATGGATTAATTCCGATTTGTAGTTGTAGAGAGATGACAACTTTGAGGATGACAAGAACTCCAAAGAATATTGGTAGAAAATTTTGGGTACAATCTGTTTTTATTTTTGTGTTAATAATAAATTGGTTTTAATTTTTGGTTTATTGATTTACAGAGTGGTGGTTCCAATAATGTGGGCTGCAACTTTTTCAAATGGTGGTGTTGATGAAAAGGATGTCATCATCATGACACAAATGAGACAGATTAATGATTTGGAGAAGTAATTGAAGGTTGCTGAGAAGAGGTTACAATTAGTATTAGGGTTCACTTGTGTTGTTATTGTATTATTCGTATTGTTATTGTGTGTAATATTTTAAAGTCCAATCTATTTTGTACTATTGTTAAATGAAGAAATAAATTAGTTTGATTATGTTGATATTACTCCCAACATGTTCAAAATGACATCTTAATCTGAACATTGAAGTAAGTGATATTGATCTAAGTTTGAGAAAAATTAAATTGATCTAAATCTGGAAGAAGTTAAATTCATAACATTAATTCATCCTCATCAAAATGCACTACATCAATGTTTGGCAAAAGTGAAATTGAACGAAATTTAAGGAAAGTTAAAATGCAATACATCAATAATGAATTCTACATCAAAAATTCCAAAAATTAAATAATGAAATGAAATGACAAGTATTAGCTCCTCTGCAATTTCATCCTAATTTGTATTTCATCCTAAGTTGCAACTGCAATCCAATAATGAAATGACAAGTATTAGCTGCTTCCTCTGCAAATCCGAAATCAAGAAAGACGAAGATGAAAAAATTTCCCTAATTGCAAAATTTTTCCTAGATTGAAAAAATTAACGTTAATTAGCCATATGTACAGTATACGTAACACACCGTAATACAAATTGTGCCACCTGTACAATGATCCGTTAATGATTTAAACGGCGTTACAGAAAAGGACCAAATAAAACACAAATTGCGAAAATGAGGACCATTTTAAATATTCTGTCAAAATGAGGACCATCCGCAACGAATACTACAAAAATGATGACAAAAAAGTATTTAAGGCATATATTTTGCATATATAAAATTTGTAGTTATAAAAGTAGTGAAGAAAAGGATAAATAATTTTTATTAATTATAAAGCCAAACAGGACTCAAGGAGAAAAACTAAAAGAAGTAGAGAGAGAGGTTGAACACAAAGAGAAGAAATGTCTTTGCAATATTACAGAATCAAGAGTCCACAACTACTCCCTGAAAGTTCCCACCATATACCTTCTTCTTCTCCTTCTTCTTCATTCTTCTTGTAAACCAAACCAACTCTGCCAATGAAGCAGAAAAATCAACTTTTCATCATTTTCCATTCTTTTAAATGAAAACACTACCTTCCTCCTCCGTGCCTCTCTGTCTCGTCGCCGTTCTGCTTGTACTCTCTCTGCCACGCTCTTCCCATGGCCTCGGCTCCGGCGCTACCCTTGCCGTCTCTGACGCCTCCGCCACCGTGTGCGCCGTCGTGGCAGGCGAGTCCATTCGCCGCATTCAGTGTTACCGTCAGGGGCAGAATGTCTCCATCATTCCCAACGTTAATTTTTCGATGATTTCGGGTGGGAGGAACTACTTCTGTGGTCTAAGGTCAAGTAACTCAGATTTATATTGTTGGAACACAAACTCTTCCTTCGAAACGAGAAGGCTTTACAACGATAGTTCTGTTCCATTGGAGAATCTGGCAGTTGGGGATACCCACGTTTGCGCCACCGAGGTGGGTGGTGGCACGGTCAGGTGCTGGAGAACCGGTGACACGTTTCAGCTTCCTTCTGTGACTGATACATTCGGTTCAATTTCATCTGGGTCTGGCTTCTCTTGCGGAATTTTGAAGAATAGTTCTCGTGTTCGGTGCTGGGGAGACACCAGCGTTTCGGATTTATCGGAACGGATTGAGAATGCATTTGGGAACATGTCCATGTTGAGTCTTGTCGCAGGTGGTTCACATGTTTGTGGATTGAACTCAACTGGGTTTGTGGCATGTGGAGGAAACAACGATTCCGGACAACTTGATTTTCCTCAAGGTGGAGCTTTTGAGTATTCTGCGGTGGCGCTTGGAGCCGATCATGGTTGCGCTATTAGAGGATCGAATGGTTCGGTTGTGTGTTGGGGTGGCAATGGGGGATTCTCGGGGACTAATATTACTGATGGAGTTTCCTTTGAGGTAATTGTTTCTGGGTCTAATTTTGTTTGTGGATTGACAACAAACGATTTGACAGTGGTGTGTTGGGGTCCTGGTTGGTCTAATAGTTCGACGTTTGAGCTTCCTTTTCCAACTGTTCTTCCAGGGTCTTGTGTTCAATCTTCTTGTGGAGAGTGCGGTTCATATCTTGATTCCCAATCTCTATGCTCTGGCTCGGGTAACATTTGTAAACCAATGACTTGTAAGCGTCAAACAACAGCTCCACCGCCGCCATCACCGTCACCGCCTCCACCATCAATGTCACCGCCGCCACCATCACCACCACCGCCACCACCTTCGTCATCACGATCAAAGACCTTGACAAACGGGTTATTGGCATTTGCTATTATCGGTTCTGTGGGGGCTTTTGCTGGGATATGCACTATAGTTTATTGCTTGTGGAGTGGTGTTTGTTTTGGGAAGAAAAAAGTCCACAATTCTGTGCAGCCTACAATCACGAGAGGTAGCAGTGGTTCAAACGGTGGGGGTGCTTCTAATAATAGCAATTCTTCAATATCGTCTATGATTATGCGTCAGACTTCAATAATAATGAGACGGCAGAGGAGTGGAACGTCATCAACGAAGCACCCAGACAGGGCTGAGGAGTTCACCCTGGCTGAGCTTGTGGCAGCCACCGACAATTTCTCACCGGAGAACAAGATTGGAGCTGGAAGCTTCGGTGTTGTGTACAAAGGCAAACTCGCGGATGGACGCGAAGTGGCAATCAAGAGGGGTGAAACTGGTTCCAAGATGAAGAAGTTTCAAGAGAAGGAAAGTGCATTTGAGTCCGAATTGGCCTTCTTGTCTCGCCTACACCACAAGCACCTGGTTGGTCTAGTTGGGTTCTGCGAAGAGAAAGACGAGAGGCTGTTGGTGTATGAGTACATGAAGAATGGGGCGCTGTATGATCATTTGCACGACAAGAAGAATGTGGAGAAGGGTAGCAGTGTGTTGAATGATTGGAAAATGAGGATAAAAATTGCTTTGGATGCTTCCCGGGGTATAGAATATCTTCATAATTATGCAGTTCCATCAATTATTCACAGAGACATAAAGTCTTCTAACATTCTCATTGATGCTACTTGGACGGCAAGAGTATCAGATTTTGGATTGTCTATGATGAGTCCAGAACCTGACCGTGATCACCGACCAATGAAGGCAGCAGGAACCGTTGGATACATTGATCCTGAGTACTACGGTTTAAATGTATTGACGGCAAAGAGTGATGTGTATGGACTTGGAGTTGTACTGCTGGAACTTTTAACAGGAAAGAGAGCTATATTCAAGTATGGGGAAGACGGAGGCACCCCACTGAGTGTGGTGGACTTTGCAGTGCCTCGTATTTTGGCTGGAGAATTGGTGAAAATTTTGGATCCAAGGGTTGGACCACCCGACGTGAATGAGGCAGAGGCAGTGGAATTAGTGGCCTATACAGCTATCCATTGTGTGAATTTGGAAGGGAAAGATAGACCAACCATGGCTGACATTGTGATCAATTTAGAGAGGGCTTTGGCTATTTGTGAGAGTAGCCATCATAGCATTTCCAGTGGCTCTATCACTGTTGTTTCAGAATGATAAAAGTTCTGCCCCGGAAAAGGGGACAAAATATTGAAAATTTTGTGAATTCTTATTAATTTTTCTCAATTCCATATCTTCATTCATTCTTTCCATTATGGGTATTCCGTGCCTGTTAAGATTTAGAGTATATTATGCTGTGATTTGTAGATTGTAGAATCTCACAAACTTGTCTATTGCCTAGCAGAATAAGAGACCAGTTATTGCAAGAAATAAGGAATTAAGAATTAGAAGATTGTGGATTGTTATGTAAAAGTATTTATGATAGACATGGAGTGGGAGAAGGTACTTCCACAAACTGCGACTTAATGTGATTCCATTCACATTAGGAAGCTACCAAGTGTTTGTGGGAATTCGGGGAACGTTGTTGGAGAGTGAAGCAGAAAAGTATGGAGTTGCGGTCTGATTTGAGAAGTTGAGTTTGCAGGGACAGTATGAGCAATACCTTTCACCATTCTAACCATGGTCCCCAGGTTAGTAGTAGTTTCGAGGCTTTCTCTCTCTTTGAAATGTCTTTGTTGACTTCCGCGTTGACGCAGCGCAATGAAACACCAAATTAAGCAGCGGGTTGATTAATGCATATTAATTGCTTTTTGATTACACGGCAATAATTTTAGTAATATAAATGTGCCACCCACCAAAAGACCTTTGAATTCACTTCTCTGCCTCTGCTTTTTCTTATCTACCTATACATATCTTCAGGACTTGGTCTCACATTTTGATCTTCTTTATCATCAGACTACAAATTCAACTCTGATTTTGTCTCTTCCTCACTGCTGCCTAATCAGCACATGCTCAACTTAATTCCATTTTGGAAGCTACAGCATTGAACTTTCTTAAAAGAAGTAAAGTTTAAGCTACATATTTACCCATTTTAATCTTTCTCACGCTTTGCATTAAAGTTTGACATTTAAACATGTTTAACATTATATTTTATTACAACACTTATTATTCAATATATATTATTTATTATTATCTGCAATATATCCGGTTCCTGTCTAATAATGAGAATTCCAAAATTTTATTTTGTATGGATAATACTCAAACATATACGTTATTAGCAGTTCATTATGTGCATGGTACAGAATAAATATTATTTATATTATCAAAATTATAATTAATAAATAAAATTGAATATATAACTCATTATAATAAAATTCAAAATAACTAAATGAATTTGATTCTATAAGTTATATATATACACACACCTGTGTGAATATATATTAGATGATCAAGACAATGTTTTTAAATAATGAAAGTTGTGAAATGTACCTCTAAATTAAATAATAAATAAGATATTTAGAATTTTTAATTGGTAAAAGGAGAAGAACGTGACTTACATTTGTATATTGTATATTCCAATTTTAAATATAAGAATATATTTTGTTGAGAAAATATTCTTTATAAATTTATGACTATTACTTCCTGCACCATATTTCTATCTGGAATAGGATTGTCATGAGTGTCTTCCGGAAAAAACTTTCTAGAACTAATTTAATGTGTTCCGGAGAGTAAAGTCCGAAATTGATGGGGTGTAGAAGAGATTTGGTGTCCGAAATTGATGCGATGCAGAAGAAATTTGATGGGGTGTAGGAAGAAGTTGCCAACAAGAATATCCGTTGATTCCTGTCCAGGCCCATGCACGAGGCCCATAGAAACACTCAATAACTAAAAAACATAAAATTGAGTAATTTGCTTACAAATTATTTTTCTACTTTTAAAATGGAAATAATTCACGGCTTATTTTCAAAATTCAGCACTTCTAAAGTTTAATTTTTTAATATTTAGAAAAATTACTAATAATTTAGTTGTAGCGGGTCGCATAGTTAAAATTCTTAAATATCATTTTTCATCCCGATTAATATATTGGTTTTTGTTTTAAGTGACTTGGGAGGTGGTGGGGGCAATTGGCCTCAACAACCATGAACGAGAAAACTGCTGGAAGGTTACCCTGTCTTGCCTCGCATCTTCTCAACATATTCGCCCCGGCTAACTCACTGCGTGTCAGTGTTTCAGAAAATAATTATACTTTCTGAAAGAAAAAGTATGGGTAAAATAGTAAAAGAAAAAGTTTTATATTTGAAAAAAAGAGAAGAAAATAAAGGGTAGTGAAGATAATGTTAACGGAGTTAACGTTATTGGCGTTAGTTTAGGAAGAGGTTTAGTGTTAATGACCATAGTTTAGTTTAGGAAGAGGTTTAATGCTAATGGCCGTGTAGCACTTTTGAGTACTTTTGTAGGAAAAAGATATTGCTTTTCTCCCCTTACCCCTGCAATGGTAATGCTCTTTTTGTAGTCAAATCATCCACCGCCCATTTACAAAGTCGGTGATGATAAAATAGTTTTGTACATCCATCTTCGACTTTTCAGTGATTTTGTACTTCTATTGTTTCTTGTTGTAGTATTTAATCTTCTGAAACTTTGTAGCAACTGTAAATAAATATACACACGTCCAAAGCGAGGACGCAGCAGATTCACAAAGCAATATTTCACAGTTGAGATAACAAAAATATATTGCATATATGGCGAATTCAGGAGCATCCCTTGTCCACAGTTTTGCTTCGATTGTGGAAAATGCTCTTAGAAGTATTGGAGGAGATTTGGGGGCATTTCCTTTGCACGAATTTTCTATGGCAGTGGAGAATGCTTTGAGAAGTATTGGAGGAGATTTGGGAGCATTTCCTTTGCACGAATTTTCTATGACAGTGGAGAATGCTTTGAGTAGTATTGGAGGAGATTTGGGAGCATTGCCGGTGCATGGTTATGCTTCGGCCGTGGAGAATGCGATGAGAAGTATTGTAGGAGATTTTAGAGCCTTACCCGTGAATGGTTTTGCTTCGACAGTGGAGAATGCGATGAGAAGTACTGTAGGAGACTTTAGAGCATTACCCGTGCATGATTTTGCCTCGACAGAGGAGAATCCTATGCGTAGCATTGGAGGAGATTTGGGAATGTCTCATTCCCCTGTTCCTGGTTTTCAATTATACACCTTAGTGGAGCTTGCAGCAGCCACCGACAATTTCTCAGCTAACAACACGATTTGTGCTGGAAGCTCTAGTGTTGTGTACATAGGCAAACTCGTTGATGGTAGTGAGGTTGCAATAGAAAGGGTAGAAACAGGGTCGAGTAGAACGCCCGAAGAGGCCTTCTGGTGGAAGAGAATGTGTAGTTCGACCTTTGTGCCCGGTTTACGCCCCAAGAACTTGGTTGGGCTGGTTGGGTTGTGTGTAGAGAAAGATGAAAGGGTGTTGGTGTATGAGTGCATGAAGAATGGGTCGTTGAATGATCATTTACATGACAAGAGGAGCAATGTGTTGAATTCGTGGGAAATAAGGATAAAACTTGCTTTGGATGCTTCCAGAGGAATAGAATATCTTCATAAGTATGGAGTTCCATACACTGTTCATGGAGATATCAAGCCTTCCAACATTCTTATCGATGCTACATGGACCGCAAAGGTGTGTAACTTTGGGAAGAAAGCAGGAAGCATTGGATACATTGATCCTGAGTACTCAAGTGTTGGTGTATTGACAGAAAAGAGTGATGTGTATGGATTTGGAGTTGTGCTGCTTGAACTTTTAACAGGAAAGAGAGCTGCATGTGGGAAAAATGGAGGCAGCATATTACATGTACCCTTTGCAGAGGGTGCTATTTTGGGTGGAGATTTTGTGAAAATTTTGGATACAAGGATTGGAAAACCCCATCTGGGTGAAGCAGAGGCAGTGGAGTTAGTGGCTCATACTGCCATCAATTGCGTAAATGTGGTAGGGAAGGTTAGACCAACCATTGCTCAAGTTGTCGTCAATTTGGAGAGGGCTTATGCTTATTTCTTGTACAAGCCATGTTACTAAAACAAAAGACAGAAATGAAACATTTCTGTAGTTTCAGAATGTTACAGAACAATCCCAGAAAAGAGTAAGGGGAAATATTCCGAGTTCTGATTCATTCTTTCTAAATTTCATATTTGCTTCAGTCCGATAAATATATGTAAACTAGTTAATATTTTTTTTTTTTGTATTTAAGTTTCTCATTATTAATAAATATTACCGTATATTGTTAACATTTCGATTTAAATATCATAATGTCTTCTATTTGAATTTTTATATGTATTTCAAAGATCAAGAATAAAATAAAACTTTTTTTTTTACTTTTAGTTTTTATTATTATGAAATTACTATACTATGTTTTCTTAATACCATTTTATGTATTGTTTAATTATTAGTATGATTTGTTTAAAAAACTGCTAATTAATGAAAAAGTTCTTCACTACTAAGCGAAACTTCACGGAAGCACTCATAACTTGCTTTAATATTATGTCTGATATATTTTATATGCGTAAACGCATTACCATACATAATCATGGGCGTGAGATTGTAGATTTATCGAAATTTCATAAACCCAAACAAAAATCTGTAAAAATCGTTGAAAGTATATAATTATTAGAACATTCTTGTAAGTAGGGGTGGCAATACTGTCGGCCCAGCCGATTTAGGCTCAGTTCGCATTTCGCTCGCACAATATGGGCTGGCCTGCTCTGTCCCGCATTTTTAACGTGGGCTGAAATGTCTGGCCGGAGGACCAATCCGTTTTTTTTTTAATTCTTTTAATTTTTTTTAAACTTTTATGATAAAACTTTCAATGTTCAAAAAATTGGAAAACTTTAAGAAGTTCACATAATTATTAAAGCAAAGACTTTAGGAAGTTGGATGATAAATTGGTAATTCAACATTTTCATCATATTCATACTCATACTTTGACATACAAGATGTATTCTTCAAATTTTAGTATATTAAACAATACATAATACTTGTCTTTCCAGTCATATAAGAATTTAGAACGTTAATGCAAGAGTCCCAAAAAAAAAGTAACTAATACACATAAATGCAAGTTTTCCTTTTTTATGCGGGCATGCGGGCCGGCCTGCATGGGCTGCGAGCTTCGACGGGCCTGCAGGTTCACTGTCCTGGCCCGCCCCACATTATTTTTGCGTGCATGCGAGCCGGTACGATGGGCCAAACCCATATTGCCACCCCTACTTGTAAGCCTATTTTCCTACTATAATAAGGTTTGGGTCTGGCCTTATTAGAGGGTTCCCATTAGTTGTCTCCAGGACCCCCACTCAGCCACTCACTCTCATTTTGTCTCATTTTCCAGAAACAACTCCCTATCTCCCTCATAGTGCTGAAACATGAAGCTCTACTAAGGCATAAGTTTCTTCCTCCTTCGAGCTAGTTGAGCTCATTCTTCCTCCAAGTAAGTTTAGCACTAAACCTTCGTGCTTTCTTTCCCCTTTGTAGTTTGGTTGTGTTGGTTATGTCCATCTTCATAACCCTGTTTTCGTTCTGGTGTCCATGTTTTTAGCTTACTAATATGTTCTTAGGGCTGTGGTGTTCATCTGTTGAGTGCCTGTTTTTGTTTGCTAGCATGTGTTCAGGTAAAGGAAGTTAGGGTTTCATGTTTTTAAGTTACTTGGCTGGTTTTGGTTTCTTTTATGTTCTTGGTGCTTGAATGATGCTGGAGATGGAGTACAAATATATTGTGTATGTGTTTTTGGGATGGATTTCAGTTGTTGCATGTGTGAGCAGGGAAAGGAACATGTTGTTTTCGCCCAAGCGAGCAAGTCTCGCCTAGGCGAGAATAACAGAAACTCTCATAGGTTCCTGCTCGAGTTGTTTCTCAGGCAACAAGCTCTAGTTTTGAGCGAGAGAAGTCTTGCTTAGGCGATGAGGTCTCGCTTAAGTAAGAACTCGCAGAAACCTGCAGTGCTTCCTGTTTGCAATCTCACCTAAGCGAGAGCTTTTAGCTTAAGCGAAGGTCTCCTGTCGCCTAAGCGAGAGTCCTTTAGCTTGAACGAGATTGACAACAAAGTTTTTTGAATGTTTGTATGTTTCCATGATTTATTGGTTTATCCTTTTTTTTTAAAGCATGGAGTATGATGTTGCGTATGTTTAAGGCTGTGAAATGAGACTGTTACATGTTGTGCTTGGCATGAAATAAATCATGAATTGGCTAGTTGGTTGAGTATTGGCATGGAATTATGATGTTTCAAGATAACACGTGGATTTGGTGTGAGAAACATGGATGTAGTGTGAGATAAACGTAATTCCATGAAACTATTGATGAAATTTGATGATGGTGTTGTAGTGTACATAATTATATAAGGATTCAAGTAAGGTTGCATTCTCAAACTCTAAAAAATTAGTTAGTCTCACATAGAGCAGACTGATTCAAGTGGTGAGAGTAGTATGATTTCCTAGTCTTTGGCACGATAATGACCTTAGATGATCATGAGCTAATAGGGCTGTCAACGGGGCGGGGCGGGTACGAGTAGTAGTTCCCCCGTACCCTACCCGCTGGATAAATATTTGCCCCGAACCCGTACCCATATCCGTCGGGTATCCGTTATGCGGGTACCCGCCTATTTTTTTCATATCTGCGGGTATCCACGGGTACCCGCGAGTATTTACAAAATTATTTAAAAAATAAATATTTAATCATAAATTCAAATAAAATAAAATAAAATACATAATTATCATAAATTTTAAATAAAGTTCAAATAAACTCAAGTTCATACAAGTCCAATTAA
>Ga0214543_1004150_pt1 | contig 27655 bp, 11 predicted proteins | sample CNSS2metaG_FD_160094 | JGI IMG/M metagenome (GOLD analysis project Ga0214543, IMG submission 160094) | Root nodule microbial communities from cowpea collected in UCLA plant growth center, Los Angeles, California, USA - CNSS2 | ecosystem: Host-associated > Plants > Roots > Nodule | place: USA... | reverse complement strand
TAAAATATATTATTGTTATAAAAAAATATATATATATATATATATATATATATATATATATATATATATATATATATATATATATATATATATATATATATAATATTTTAGGAGTGCAAAGATGTTGATATGTTTCTTTTGTTTTTTCTTATCACTATGAATGTCATATAGTAGTTTGTGTCTGAGTTTGTGATATTGTCGTGCTTTAGGAGCCTCGCGAATCCAACATATCATACATGGCCTTAGGAGTGCACAAATATGTTCTGTTTTTTTGCTTGGTTGCTTCTTGGCAAAGAGGTCAAGAGTAAAAAAAGAAAGGTGTTTTTGTTGAAAGCAACTCATGATTATTCTTCGTTGAAGTAATTGTTATAAAGAATTGTTCTTAAACAATCTATCTTTGCAGATGTTTGCAGAAGAAGTTATGAATTTTGTTGAGCCACAAGGTATCTGGTCAAAGAAGTGTTTGTAATATCAAGTACCGCATTAGAAGGATGTTATTTAATTTTTCATTATGTTTATTTTTCTTATTTAAAACAAATAACATTGTAATTGTTAATTTTAACTTTTACACTTTGTCATATTGTAGACTTTGTTCATTGTCCCTTTTATAGATGTTATATGCATAAATTATAATTACCAAAAAATTAAAATCTTTTCCTTTTATAATTTTTCTTTTATTTCAAGATTTATGTATTATTAAAAAATATGAAACATACAAACAAACAATATTGGAGTTTTTAAATTGCAAGCATTAGCAGATGTTTTGAAAATTCCTAGCAGTAGTAGGGGTTTTGAAAACCCTTGGTAGTAGCGGGGGTTTTAGAAACTCCTGGCAGTAGTGGGGGTTTTAGAAACTCCTGGCAATAGCAGGGATTTTGAAAACCTCTAGCAGTAACGGGAGTTTTGTAAACCCTTGGCAGTAGCAGGGGTTTCGAAACCCCAAGCAATAGCGGGAGTTTCGAAAACCCCAAGCAAGTTGTGTTTTTTCAGGAGTTGCTAAAAATCCCCCGGTAATCTAATAGCGACGCTGGTTCTTCCAGGGAAATTACAAACCCCTGGTAAACCCATTAGTGGGGGTTAAAACCTCCAGAAATGTCAAATATAACCCCCACTAAAAATAATTATTTTTGTAATGAATATACCGTTCTTTAGAATTTTTTTAAGAAACATTGTATTACAGCATTACTATTTATAGTTTGAAATTATTAATTAAAACTTTTATTAATATAAAATATTAAAAATGGTGATTTTTTAAAAAAAAATTATAAGTACCTAAAACAAAACAAAAAAATTCTAACTGAAACAAAAAATGCACAAATTTTATGCCAGCTAAAAACATATGTAAGCTATTGATAAGTTATAAATAATTATTTCTACTACTTTATAACGGTCACTCCAAAAAATATAATAATATTAAGATGAAAAAACTACTCAAATTACGTTATTAAAAAATAAATATAAAATGTAATATCATTCTATGTCACTTTTCCATGTTTAAGAAATGTTCCGATAAAAATAAAAATATTAATTATATAATTATTCAATTATACAATTATAAAGTTATAAATTATAAAATTTTAAAATAATAAAATTATATGTATAGATAATTCAACCAAAAATGACATGTAAGATAATAATCAAACTATATTAACAAAAAAAGTTAATGACAGAAATTTAATTTATTTTTCAATTGACCATAAAAATTTATCACGACATATGTTTTAACCATAATTTTACTTTTATTAATACAAATTATATTATTATTTTACTCTTTAAATTTTATAATTATTTTTTAAAATATACCTAATTATCTATGATAAAATTATAAAATTTACTCATCTAATATAATTAGTCTTGAATTCATGAGTATGCACACGGGTCATGCTTTTTTTTTAATTCATTAATTTATCGTGTTTCTAGTAATTACAAACGAATTTAGCATTTTAGTATTACAAAAATTGTAAGGGTGAAAATTAACTAAAAATTGAAGAGGTTAAAAAATATTTTAATAAAAATTATTCATTTTATATTTAAATTATTTGTAACTCAAACAAAAAAATTTATTAAACTATGAATTTTAATAAATATTTCTTTATAACATTAATATTAAAATTAAATTTGATCTCACCTTAGATAGTTGCACAATTTTCTAAAAAAACATTAAGACTAAATTGAACAAAAGTAATAAATATAAAAATTAAATTGAATATAAAACAATGACTCTGATACGTGGCGATGCTAGGTTGATACATGGATATTTTAAGAAAAACAAAAAAAATTAAACAAACCACGAAGTGAAAACATGACCATCACCTTTTATTATCGTCAATTATTTAAATGGTGTTACCAAAAAAGAACAAATTGAAAAATAAAATTAACAAAAATTAGAATCCAATTATAAAAAAAAAATTGAGAATGAATTGAAAAAACTGAACTAAATTTTAACCTCTTTTTTAATTTTATTAAAATTATTAATGAAATTATTATTATATTTAAATGAATAATTAATTTATATATTTATATTTAAGTATTATAATCATATCATTATAAATATAATATTTAAAATAAATTGATAATATAAAAAAGTTATAATTCTTTTTATAAAAAAGCAATTAAAATAAATAATATTATTTTTATATTTATTTTGTTATATTTAAGTAATATATTATAATAAATAGAATTAATTATATCAATATTAATAATAATATTAGATTATATTAATGATAATACTACTGTTATAATACTAATATAATAATAATAATAATATAAATAATAATAATAATAATAATAATAATAATAATAAGAGGCATAACAATCTATTAGAGATGAGTAGTAAAATAATATTATTGTATGATTAAGATTTATAATTAAATTTTTGAGTTATTTATTATATTTGTAAGAAAGAGATGATTTGAATGTGTTTTATTATACATTGAAGATGAAGATGGGTATTTATACAAAACAGAATAATCTAAAAAAGTATGTAATTATGATATTTCATAATAATGAGTACAAAGACATTTAACTTTTTCTATTCTTACACCATTTATTTTGCTCATAAGTAATTTGGTAACCTAAAGAATGCAAACATTTTCCATGATAAATTTTAAAAGCATAAAAGCATTGTCTCATGTAAAACACCAATTTAGGAACAATGTCTAACAAAGAAGAAAAATACTTTACTAAAAGCATCAAAACAGAAAATAAGAAAAAAATCTATTAGGTAAAAAGATAGACCGTGTTTAGGAAAAACAATTATTTCTTTAAATAAAATAATTGAAAAATGAACATGTTCTTCACAAAGTGCAGAAAAAATAACTGGACTGAATAGATTACCTAATGAGGAACACGCCCCAGCAATTCCTTCATCAAGGTCACAATCCACACAAACAGAAATGGCAACACTAAAGAAAAAAATTGTTACAATGAAGAGAAAAATTTAAAAGAATATAGGTAGAACAGAATAACACATAGAACAACAAAAAATGAAATAAACCAAGACACATGGAAGGAGAGCTTAGAAACATGGCTAATAATATATTCAACACTGCAGAATATAACCTGAACATATAACATGTTTTTTTATATAATGGTAAGAAGGAAAAAATACACAACAGGTCAAAAAACAAACGAAAAAGAGAATCCAAAAATAAAAAGTTCAACATTCATTACAAGAGACAAAATATAACAAAATATGAAACAAAATATTTGTTAAAATTAAAATAAGAAGGAAAAAACACACACAACAACTTAGAAAATAAACTAAGGGGAGAACCCAAAAAATAGAAAGATTTGGCCTTCATTGCAACAAAGGAAAAATAACAGAAAAAGAAAAAAAACTTAAAAAAATCCATACACGATTAAAAAAGGAACAAAGAAACAAAAAAACTCATCCAATAAACAAAAAAACTCATCAGCCATCACGGGAAAATCATGAAAATAATACCCAATACACAACCCATAAACATTTCCATAGTTGATTCAGACACCAGAAAAATACCTCAAAACCTTAAAAAAACCTTTTAAAGATGGAGAAAAATCGAGAACAAAAACACCAAAAGACAACCCATAAACATTTTCATAGTTGATTCCGAAAAAAAAGAAGAAGATAAGGACAATACCTTAAAACCTAGCAAAAGAACCTCAATAGATAGAGAGAAACCGAGAAGGAAAACATCAGAAGAAAGAGGGAAATGGAATAGGTAGAAGAGTCTCTCTATAATCTTCTTCTACTGTAATTTCTGAAACACATCCATCAATCTATAAATCTATCAAGTAGAGTAGTGAAGAAAGGGAAATGTAAAAATACCACAAACCCAATTATAGTTTATCCAACATGATAAAAGTCAACACTAGTTACGGGGTATAATGGTAAAGTAAAAATAATAGTAGAGAATGGACAGAAAAACCTCAAAATTAGACATGTGTCAACATATAAATAAGGGGTTGAATTGTAAATTTAGTGGATGTTGTTTTGTATAGATTGTTATAGATTTCTTTAAATAACAACCGGCGAAAACACATACATCAAGTGCATAATTGCAGGTGTATTATTTTTTTATGATAATAAAAAAATAATAAAGTTACTGTTTCAATTATAAAAGTAAATTTAATTATTTTTTTTGTAGGTAATCTTTATTTTAGTTTGAAAATTTTAATAAAGTTATTATTGGGCCTTGTATTTAGGCCAAGTAATACAAGGTTTTTTTTAGACATGTATTTGGTCCTTGATAGGTTTTTGGGTCTAGTAGGAATTTTTGGGCCTAAAAGGTTAGGCTTTTGGAAGGCGACACACTTTATTAGGGTTTTGGCCCTAAGAGGAGCACTAGCTTGGAGAGCAAGCTATTTTTGGAGCTCTTCATTTGCATTTCATGGTATGAGAGGTATGACTTGCTTAGGTAGAAGGTCACACTTGTTGCATGCTAGCTCCATTTTCAATTTTCTAGAGTTCAAATTTTCGTCTTATTTTGGAGACCATTTGCTCTCATTTGCTTTTATAAATAAAGGAGCTTACACTTTGTAAAAATCATTCATGAATGTTAGTGGAGAAACTTTGTTGAGTTGACTCTAGACTCCTCTAGTCAGCCTTCTTTGAGAGTTGACCCAACGTCTCTTGAGAGCACTCCTACACTTTCATATCACCATAGCTTTACTCATTGCTTCCACTCAACCTTGTCTTCTCTTCAAGCTATGCGCCTTGGATGCTTGAAGGAGGAGTCATCATGTGGTATCAAGAGCTAGGCTCATCCATGGTCTTCAAGAGTTAAGTATCCATTTTTTTGTTGTTTTATATTGATCCCTTGTTTGCTTAATGTTTTCTACCGATTGTTTTTTTTTTTTTGAATTGATGGTTTTACTTCTTGTTCAACTTGAACCATTCGGTTTGTGTTTTGGTGATGAAGGATTGACCACTCAAAGAACCATGGAGACTCCTGCAAGGAGAATTACTAGAAGCATGACTAAAGGGGAAGATCCTTCTTCTATGTCTCTTTTTTTATTTTCCATCTTAATTTTGTGATTTTCCTAAGTTGACTAAATTTTGGTTGACTTGTTGACCTTTGACTAGGGTTGACTCATTGACCGAAATTAATTAAACTTAAGCCAGCATACTAATCCTTGTTTAAAGTTGTGTTGTAGGTTATTTTAGTAGAAGGAAGCATGATAGGTGGCACATGGTGATTGGGGAGCATGAATGATGTGAAGGAGAGAGTAAAACAAAAGCAAAAAGCATAAAGCAAAAGTAGACATTGTACCTTTTGTCTCTTTTGATCTTTATGCTCCTTTGCATGATTTGGAGACCACTTTTGTCTCTTCCTCCACTCTTCGGAGAATCCACATGGGAAAATCACACCACCATCTCATTTTGTGCCTAGCTTAAAGATGCTTCTAGAATTAGGGTTTTCCTTGCTTTTCTAGTTAGCCCTTTTTATCTTTTGTAATTTGCATAGAGACCCCTAAGACTATCTATTTAAGGGGAGCTCTACCACTTGTAAAAGGGTTGAATATTTTGAATCTAAACACTCTTGTTTTCAACCACATTTTTCGTGAGCTATCCCTCCTCCCAAGGAGTGGAAGAACTCTTGCCTTATCTTGCTTATGCAAGTGGCGACACCATATACTCATCTTTAGAGCTTGGTTTGGCTTTGCCCCCTCTATAAGTGGCGTGCTCCACTTCCATAACCACTACGCTCTTCTCTTCCATTTTACTTGTTCTTCTTCTTTCATTGCATTTTCGATTGGTGTTTCTGTTGTTATTTTCGTTTTTAAGCACTCTAATTTATCTCTTCTCCTATTGAACTCTTGGAAAAGAACCTTCACATCTAGATAACTTGCTATCTTAATGTCCAGTGGGGATTTTCTTGAGTTTTCTTAAACAACTATTCACCATATTCCATAATCTTAAAAGAAAACAAGATAATCCTTTATCATTAGGTTTCCATATTCGTGTGTACTTTTGCTTTTATTTGAGTTTTCTTTTAATTGTGTTTGGTCAATTCTCTTTAATTTTGAGTAATTTTCATCTTGAAATCCATACATGTGGTCTATGTTGTGTCTTGTCTTTGATTGTTCAAATCGCCTATTATATGTCCTTTTGAATGCCTTTCTTTTTCATATTTGAGTTCATACTTGTTATTGGTTCATTAGCAAGTTCTTAGAGTAAGATTCTCTTATGTGTTGTTTAAGTTTTCTATTCTCTATTTTTGTTCCATTAGGTTTCCTTTCATTTTGAGTAGCTTCTTGTTTTCTTGTCCTTATTGCAAGCAATTTTATATGATAAACATGTAGAAAAGAGTTTGATAAAAAGAGCAAAATAAAAGACAAGAAAAATTGATAAAAAGTATGTGCACTACGACCACTACTACTTGATTTAGTGTAATTTATTTGTTTTGAGCTTTAGCATTTTATTTCTTGCTCAATCAACCTTCATATGTCATGACTTTGAGCTAAACGAGTGTCCTTAGACACCATTAGCATTCGACCATTTGGAGACAAGAAACATTCATCTTAATTCTGTTTGATTTTGATTTTTGTAATCCATTCTAGTGTTATTTGTGTCCTAGTCCTCTATCAATTCCTTAGGTGATTCTTAATTGTGTGCTTAACCTTGTTTCTTACTTGTTTTAATTTGACAATCTTATGTTTTGTCTCGTGAATTTTCTCTTAAAACTTTTAATAAGACATGGGTGGAAATAATTAGGTAAGTGACCAATTTTTAATACAAACAAAAATATATTTTTTTTCTGCATTTTCATATATGTTTTTCTAATATTCTCGTTTTCTTAATATGTAATTTGATGGTTAAAAATATTTTTAAAGTTAATTTATTATTTAAAAGAAGACTTTTAAGTTGTATAATCCAAACATTACTTTTAACTTCTAAAAAAGTTATCTTTTAGAAAAAAATTACTTCCATTGTATAATTTAGAAATCAATTTTGATTTCTCTATTGCACAATAAAAAAGAGAAAATGATTTTTATTTTGTGAGAAGGCAGAAAAAAAAAAGTGAAAATAAAGATATGCAAGATGGAAAAATTTGGAAGAAAAACGCAGGAGACACTCTCTGTGTTACCAATTGTCCATGCTTGGGCTGTCATTTTTAACTTGCAGTTCGTGGGCCAGCCGTGATCGGTCCCAAAAGCCCCCATGAAGTGGGATGGGAGAGGGTTAGAGTGGTTAGTTCCCTCTCTTCGTTCGAAACTTTTTCTTATCTTCGCAAGATCTTCTCACTGAGTCCCCAACACGAAACCCTTACATTTCTATTTCTTCGGTGCTGGAGCTTGACAGCAGCCCACGTACCGGTTCCCGAGGTGGTACAAGCGCGGCGGCAGCGATAGAAGAGGAGAGTCGGTGTATACCCTCCGATGAGGTTAGTGTTCATTTCAACTACTTGAGAATTAGATAGATCTATTATGTGATATAGGCCTCCTATTTGTCACTGTGAGTTTGTGCAAACACAATCATTATCGAATCGCTTTCAGGAAATCTTTCCCAAATATTAAAATTGATTTTCTGCTGTTTTTTTTTTTTTTTCATTTTAAAGTAGGGTGAGATGAAATTAATGGAGATCGAAATTTCATGTAGTTAAGGTCAACGTGATTCATAACATCAGCATTGATTGAGAGTTGTAGAACTCAGAATAATTGAGACAAACTACTGATGCCCTTGATTATTCTCTGTACCCAGCAGCTACATTATGCTTTGGTAGTGTGTACCAACTTCTTATGCTCCCAAGCTTGGCCTAGATAGCTATCTATCAACAGGTGCCTTGCACTCACTTTATTGCAGCTTATTAATAATTTATTTTTTACATTTATATTAGAGTCTTATATGCCTCGAGCTCCCTGGTTTGTGATTTTTGTTCCTGCGTTACCATTAAGTCAATAGTCTTGATGAGAAAAAGCACTTGGCATCAAATGAAGCTATTATTTATACAGTGTATGGATAGTTTAGACTTTAGTATACCAGAGAATATTCACGATGAGTCATGCTATTTCACTCTCATACAGATGAGTATGTGGAAGTTTGCTTTTTTTTTTGCTGCAACACTTGGAAAAAAAAAATTGTCCTAAAGTCACCAGATTGAATATGTTTATCAGACAAATGTTTTTCAATTACATGTGAGAACAAGGAAAAAACTCGTCCCACTAGTTCAAATTGTTAGAATAATTACATCTATGTATTTTCATTAACCCTAAGCATAGGGTGTAAGAGTGTTGGAAACATCTATCAGCTGTACCTACAGCGTACCTAGTTCTGCACCTAGGTGTCTAGTGCAGTCCCTTTATCTTCTATGTATTCTTGTATCAGTTTTTCGTTACAAATAGAAGATAGTGAGAGGGATCCTTCAAGCCCTTCAAGATATGTTTCTTCCTTTTTAATCTTACGTGATGCCACTTCATTTGGTTAAAGATGAAATCTGTTTTCAATTTCATGTTTTCTTCATCTCTGTCAATCCCTTTTCACAAGGCTAAAAACCATGCAATCTGTTCTCTTATCTGGTTTCGAATGACCTTGTGTCTAAATCAATTTAACCAATTTTTTCTCATCTATTCCTCAAATGGTGTCACACACCAATTTTTTATCATATACAGTCATTTCTTTCTTTGTCATTTTTTGTTTGACCAAACATCCATTACTCCCACATTTTTTGTTTGAGCCTTCCACAAAGAATATAGATCTCTAGAAAAGAAGAATATAGGCTGTCTATCTAATTTTGTAATTTTATTTTAACCAACATTTGCAGAAGGATATCTTCTTTCCTGGAAGTCCTAAATACTCAGTTCAGTTTTGGTCTTTGCTCCTCTTCTTTCCAGAAATATTTTTGCATCAAACACTTTTTAATTTAGCACTCAGTTTTTGCTTTTTACTTCTCATTTCCTCTCTAGGATATAAAAGGGTAGCTAATTCTCACTATTATGGGTTTGCAGAGAGTCAAATACACGTTAATCTCATAAAAATAATATTTAGACATCTTGTATACTATTCAACGTCTAGTGATCAATAAATAAATAGAAAAATATATGTATAATGGTATAAGGTAATAGAAAGAAGTGATAAGAGATAAATAGAGTCTTTTGGTTCTGTGGGCTTTTTCAATAGGGGGGGGTGTTTTGGCCCTGTGGGATTTTTTGGCCATGTGGGTTAGAGCCAAATTCTGTGGGGTGGGCCAAATTTGACAGTTCTAGTCAATGCAAAGAAAGAGGGTCAGAAAAAGATTAAATCAGGCATTCATGAAAATTATGGCTTTTAGAAGTACAATTGAATAGAGGAGAGGACAACAGAACATGAGATTACGTAAACTTAGAGATTTTAATGTTGTGGGCAGACCATCTCTAAGGGATGATGGGGAGGTAACGGCTAAGATAGTCAAGTATAGGACGTTACTGGTGGACTTAAGCTCAATTTAGAAATGAAGATGGCTTTCTGAGTTCAGGACATACCATTGGAAACAATAATGGACAACCTGATAGCTCAAAATCAATTGGAAAAGGGAAATTGGTGGGTAAGGTTCCTTTGAGTTTGGGACAATTCTTGAGAGAGAGATATGATAGTGTAGGAAACTCTATAATTGTACCTCTGATCATAGTCCATTCTTCCCACTCTAGCATCCCCTCAAAGCTCTAAATCTCTAAGGAAGGAAACGGATGAAAGGAAGGTGAAGTACTTCCATAGAATTCAGTATCAACAGTCTTCACTGATTTCATCTGAGAAATGTAAAGTTCTTTGAGAATAACTAATCGTCCAAGGGGAGGCAATGACCAACAATGAACACAACCACTCATGCGTAATTGCACCATGTTATCAAATGCAGGATCACTCAGCCAATTTGGAAAGATGGTTCCACCATAGGACTTGATGGTCAGTTTCTTCAGGTTTGTTGGAGGTTGCAGCTGCTCTAGTACAAACCTTTATGTTTCCGTGTCCTTAGTTTTACCACAATCTTATTCTAGTGCTAACTCATTTATTTGTTCTCTGTTCTTCAAATTGTCTTGGAAAGCTTCAGAGGGGTCAAATTTTCCAGTTCTCCAACCATCAATCCATCTTGTGGCTTACTGATGACGAAGGTGGACAAGGTTTGAAGATTTTGTAGAGTGGCTATTTAGGTATCTTCTTCAATTTAGTCCCACTATTGTCCAGGTGCTGTAGATTTACCAAATTTCCAATGTCCTTAAGCAATTCAGTGAGAGCTTGCGTGTTACTTCTGGCAATCTCTGAATTCTAGTGTGAAAGATCTAAGTATCGCAGAATTTCCCTGACAGTCAGGCAACTCAGTAATATTCACGTAGTGTGACAAGGCTAACACCCTTAGCTTTGTCATTTCTGGTGACAAGTCATATACTACTGTGTTTGACAAGTAATGACTGGAAAAATGACCACTTCTTACCCACCACAGTCTTAATGGTAAGGCTATGAAGGAACTCAAACCTTTTGATCCATAAAAGTAATCAAATTTATTGAAAGAGTCATACTTCCCTCTGTTGTATGAAATCATTGTTGTCAAACCATTGATCAGATCATGAATTTTAAAGTTTGCTACAAGTTCATCAAAGTATTCATCACCTATTTCTTCCATAGTTTTGTCACTTTTGGACTGACATACTAAGCCTTCTGCAATCCATAACCGAACCACCATCTCTTTTTCTATCTGAGATCTTTGGAAATATGGATAGGTAAGTGAAGCATCGTTTCAAAGGAGCAAGGAGGTAAATGATACCTCAACAGTAGAGCTGGCAGAACCTTAACATTTGGCAAATCCCAAATGTTACTTTTTAAGACTTTGGTCTAATAATTTTCTGATAATTTGGTACGAAGAAGACCCCAACTGTTACTGCATCTAATGGTAAGCCATCACATTCTTTTGCTATTTCTTTACCAATTTCTTCGAGGAAAGTTTTAGTTTTCACATTTATTACACTAAAACTTTTCTTTCTGTTATCTCATTTTGAGAGTATCATATCATCAAATTCATTTTTGACATTTATAATATCGATTGTATCGATATAGATATAATTAGATGGAGTTATTTGAAGTATTATTATACTTGAATTTTGAAAATTTGTAATTTTCTTCTGTAATGTGATTGTGCACTTGTTTTTGTTTAAAATTGAACTCTCAACCTAATAAAATAATATAAAGAAATACTTTAATGAATTAAAATTATTAAAAAGATACGCTATTAAAGAATATTGTTTTAAAAACAATAAAATTTTGAAAGTTGAAAGTTAAGATAGTAAAAGTAAAGAGACTAAAATCGCATGAGAAATTAAGAGGTTTGATTCTACCCTGAGCCTCCATCTCTGATCAACCAACTGCTTCGTCGCTGGTGCTGTCACTGTCCCGCTGCATCACTGTTTTCCGGTCTCTTCAGAGGTTAAACTTCTCTTAACTTTCGATTTTTTCTTCTGTTGCATCACCGTGTTCAACCTTCCATGTATGAATTTGGGGATTTTTATATGCCAATAGCTGTAAATATACGAACATATGAAGAGTGATTGTTTCCTATAAATCAATGTGTGTATTGGAAAATGGGTTTGGAGTGGATCCTTATGGAAGAGTTTGCCATAGAGAAAGGCACCGTTAATGCCCAATGAGGTTGTGGGACTGAGAGAAAGACATATCTTACCTTTTTTTTCTTTGATTTGATGTTGTTGTGATCTATCTATGTAGTTTTATTGATGAGAACGTTTTATTTAAGCTTGAATTACTGGTAAATTTGATATTTCTTTTTTGATGTGGAATCATTCATGATTGGTCATATACATGGAATTACTAGGTTTTTCGATTCATATATCGTATGTGGGATGTCAGTTCAGCTATTATTTTGGGGTTAAACATATCCTGTCAGCTTCATGTAAGTTCCATCAAATTAGTATGTTAATTGGATGCAAGCTATGGTAGTTTAAGACAATGTATGATGAAGCTATCCTGACAAACTGGTATTTGATTGCTCACGTGAAAATTGAAATCAATCTGATGGGCAAGAAATCTTGGAAGTTGTTTAGAGTGATAGAATTAACATTAGATATTAAATATGACTAAACTTGGGGCCAAGAGAGGATGCAATTAAATTTTGTATTTGAAATTCTCTTTTGAAGTACAGTCAAGGATAAGATTGATTGGAGGAAGCTTTTTTTTTCCTCTCTGGTGTGGATGAAGAAACTAACTGTAAATTAAATCGATTTCATAAACTTATTTTTGTTTACATTTTATTTTTTATGCTCCGTTGAGTGAGAAATTTCAAGCAGTTGCAAGTACTTTTAAGTTGTGATCTTTGAATTTATGTACTTGTTCTATGTTTAAGGTGTTGGATTCCTGTCTTAAGGCTTTCATGACTGTTATTTATTGTTATTCTAAATCCTTCATGTGGTGTGATTCGTCTCTTTCCATTCATTTTCGCTTTTTTTATCCAATTTTTCTGTCAAGATGTTTGGGTTTTCTTTGTCTTAAGCTGTGAGATGATAGTATCACTGTGAAATATCGGTAGTTTTGTACACAGTAACACTGTGTAGGGCACTTACGTTGATTTATTGGAGGACTTTTAGGTAAGATAAGAAATGAAATATTAATTTATAATTAGAAGTTAATGTAATTAAGGACAATAGTGTCTTACTCTAGGTTCCATCAACAACATAAGGTCACTTTAAGGGATATTGATTCTTTAGGAGGAACAATGGTAAGAAGCCAGATGGAAGAATTGGGATATGTGCATTCTATATTAAAAGCGTTTACATTCTTTTGTTGTGATTTGTTGTTACTGATGCTTTATGTTGTGCTGAAGTTTGAGGAGTCGAGTGATTTAAAAGCATCAATTAAGAAGACTGAAAATTATCCTTTGGATGGATTTGTTAAAAACACCAATTCAATCGATAAATGTTAGAATAGGCATAGAATATGTTAGAAGTGGGCTTTAAGCCTAACTCAACTCCACAAAACCGGCTTGTAAGGTGAGGTTTGCATCTCACTTATATATATTATGAATTGGCCTTATCTCTAATTGATGTGGGACTTCCAACACACCTCCTCACGCCGAGGTATATTCATCTCGTGCGTGGGACAAGAAATTAGTGGGTGGTCTGTTAGCAGCCCGATATTGAGTGGAATAGAATGTCCAAGAAAGTTCGCTAGGATAGACTCTAACCTGGCTCTGATACCATGTTAGAAGGGGCTTTAAGCCTAACTCAACTCCATAAAACCGGCTTGTAAGGTGAGGTTTCACTTATATATTATGAATTGGCCTTATCTCTAGTCGATGTGGGACTTCCAGCAGAATAAAACCTGAGCAAGCTACACAAGACTTTTACATATTCAAGGAATGACCGAATAACTGAAAGAAAAGAATATATACAGAGAAAGGCCCTAGAAGGATCATGGAACCACGTCCTTTTATCTGGTCATGAAGAAAAATAAATAGAGTTAATGAGTCCGAAAAGGGTATCCAATAAGAAATCATTGTCATTTAAATTTTGAAATAAGTTGAAATTCCATGAAAGCCAAAACAAATATTGGACACCGAAAATTGTGGGGAGGAGAATTTTGATTTTAAAGGTGATAAAGGCATGGAAAGGCACAATTTAAGGGGCAATTCGTATGGATAGGTTGTCCCAAAATTTATTGAGTCATTAGCCAACTTCAATGTAAGCAAGTATTTAAAGGCAACATGCATAGCCTTGAGGGAAAAAATTTCAATTACTATATTGAGAGTCTAAAAAATAGTTGTGGCATAATTAGAAATAAGTTACTAGTTCCGTGACGACGATCTTGATGTAAGGAAAAGAGGACAAAGTGTCAAAATTTTGATAGGGTGTCGAAACCCTAACTTGAAGCGGATGAAAGCAAGATGTGAAAACCTTGGCAAGGTGTAAAACCTTGACTTGGAGTCGGGGGAAAAGGTGTGAAAACCTTTTCTTAAAGTGGGAGAAACAAGGTTTGGAGACCTTATCGTAGAGGTGAGATAAGCTCTTAGAAGTGGATAGCAAGGTGTGGTACTCCTTTTTTTCTCTCTTCCCTAACTAATTTTTCTCCCATCATCACCAGAATGCCAGAGGACGACATCTAACCCATTTTTTTTTCTAGTACCCTTCTTCCAATTCCCCTTTTCTGTTGCCATTTTTCTTTCTCCTTCTCCACCAAACCCCCACAAAAACAAGCATCATACACAGAAGGGGGAATTTTCTTCTCTGTTTCTTCCTTGGCGTCAGAGCTCGTGTCCGCCTCATCGTGGCGGTTGTAGAAACCTAATTCTCCCTTGCTATCATTTCCGGCTAGGTCTCTGTTGCCGGCGTCGACGAGGTTCAATTTCTCCCTCTCCCTCTTTGTTTCAATTTCTCGATTTCGTTTTTTGATTCGGGTCCTCTGATAATATTCACTGGCTTAAGAGAGAATTGAGCATGTTTTTCGTTCTTGTTTTTTCACTTATTCCCCTTTGATGTTGGTTTGAATTGTTGACGCCTTTGATTTGCTGATGGAGTATGGGGTTTCGGATTATATTGGTATAGATGACTTTTGTGGAGTCTAACGAAGTGTTGGGGTTTCTGGTTGATGATTGGAGGAAACTTTGAATCCTAGAGTTTTAAAATGCTATTTAGTCTGATTTAATTACCAAAGTTCATTTGTTCGTGGTTGGATTAATGTAGCATAATTTTCATTGTTAGTGTGATTCTGGTTTTGTCTATCTGATTGATGAGTACTGTGTTCGTGTATTTATGTTTTCTCGGTGCTTAAGGCGTTTTCAAACCATTTATGTTACAGTTAAAAACTAAGAGGGGAAGAAGAATTGGAATCTGAAGTTTGTTGTTTTTGTATTTGTTGTATTTCCTTTTTTATTCTTATAAAAATAGTAGGAGTAAAAATTGAAAAAGCAACATTTCACTTAAGAGTATTCCAAATGGTCATAATGTTCTTAACACTAAGTACATGTCTCTCATGGATACAATGCCTATGTTAGCATACATGCTTTGTACACCTAGACACTGTTTTTGTTTCTTTGGATGTTGAGAAATTACAATGGGATAAGGAAGCTGCAATGTCCAGTGATGGATTTGCAGGAGCCTCAGCAACCAACCTAATTGAAATGCTTTTTGAGGTGGAGGTAGTAACTTACGTGGTAACAGAATATTCTATTCTGTTTTTTAATTTTCTAATTCTAAAAATAGAAATAAAAGATGATTAAAACACTCTTAATCATTAAATTGTATGCTTGTGTTGAATGGGACGATAATGTTTCACTTAAGTTGGCTGTAGTGTTATTAAACATCCTATACCTGAGATATTGTTCATGTTGACTCTTCAGGCCTTCATAGTTTGTGCTTTTAGAAGCGGTTCAGTGGGTTAAGGGGAGATGGAACAGATACTTAATTGATAGTTCGACAAATTGTGTTAGTTTCTTTTGTTTTGCTAAGCTTGTATCCTTTTTGCAGAGCAAAGTTTCTGGCCTATTCTACATACCATGGGGACCAGAGGAGTAATTGGGGACAAGTGGTCCATGAGAATTCTTTGGGCTTGTGCTATTGGAAGTGCTGTCGGTAAGTATTTTGAACCCCTGGGCTTGTGCTATTTCTTTTCTCATTGAAACTTTGTTCAATTACAATCTTGTTTTCATAACTACAATTGTCTAGGCCTGTATATGGTTGCTGTAGAAAGGCAAACACAAAACAGGGCGAGGATGCTGGCTGAAGAACTAAGGGCAACGGAGTCAGGGGGGAGCAATGGCGAAGACAGCTGAACTATATTACGCTATATTTTGTGATAATTATGTAGTATCATAGAGCATATGCAAAGTGTTTCCTTATGATTTTAAAGGTTTAAGCATCCTTTCTCCATTTGCTAATAGTATAGAGAATTTTACCTTTGGGGAAATATTCAAGTGGATTTTCATTTCAAATGCGTTATGGAAAGAATTGAAATAAGCTTTCTAACCACATTTTTAACATTTTAGCAAATTAACTTATCAAGTTACTTTTAAATTGTGTACTTTAATGATTGATTTAGCCTACTGAAAACAGTTTCCCTTCTAGCAACCATCATGTTGAAAAGCGTGTGTGCCCCCATATTGTTAATTTGCCAATATACTTCTGCAGTTTAAGATCAATGCTGACATTTTTTCTTACTAGTGGCTGACCTTTTGTCATCCAAGTTGAAAACCTTAACATAAGGGGTTTCACTTACGTTTTCAAAGGGGTTTTATTTCTTATATCACATTTGTTTTATAACTTTGTTATTGAGGGGCAATTAACACTAAACGTTGTCCATTGTTATATGATAAATATTGGTAGATCAAAGTTCAATAGATTCTATATTTGATTTTGATTAAGTATTTAATAAGAAAGTACAAAACATGATTATATATATATATATATATATATATATATATATATATATATATATATATATATATTATTTATTTTTGGCCATGGCAGAAATTGGTTGCGATCTCACAACTTGTCGCCTTGTGGCGGAGATGAAATGGATTTTCAGTGGCGGCTCATGGCGGCTGCTTTTGGCATTGTGGGTGGTGGTGGCAGAGCGGGTATGTTGGAAAAATGGGACTGAAAAAAAAAGCCAAGAACTTGACCATAGGAGAAGAGAAGAAATGTGCATATTGAACATGCATGACAATGATAACATGGTAGGAGGAGGAAGATAACAAGAAACAAGAAACCCTACTTGCAGAACTTTGTTGTCTTAAAATATGGGCATGACCCATTAAAATATTATTTAGTCAAACCTAAGGCATAGATTGATTACTCTCTTATTCTTTTACCGTATCTTGTTCTTACCTTAATTGCTTACTTTGTTTTGTCTTTAAAAAAATGGGTTTGACCTGCAAAAGTATTTATTTAATCAAACCTAAGGTGCATATTATCTATCTTATTCTTTTACCAAGTTACTCCAACCACCAAAAGTCTAATTTTCTTTAACCTGAAACAACACATTATTATTTCCATTCTCTTGTTATTGTAACTATTGCCACTGTCAGCCACAATTGCCACTCATTATAGTAAGTCGCCATTGCCAGTCAACACTGCCAACTACTGTCGTCAACATTGTCGATCACCACCGTCGGCTACTACCAGCCGTTGCCAAGTCTGCTTTATTTTCAATCTTTTTAAATTTTTTTTTTTATTTCTCTATTTTCACTATAATTATTTTGCAAAAGAATGTACCTATTTTCCAACAACAATAACTATCAATTATAAGGATACTTCAAGAACATCTATAGAAGTGACATGGGTTGGATACATTGTCATCTGATTGATGAATCAAATTTAAAATAACTTTTTGCAATTATTGTGGGAAAGTTATAAATGAGGAGTTACTAGAGAAAAAGAACATCTAATGGCAAAGAGAGGCAATGATGCTGCTTGCACCAAGACATCAAAAAATGTTAGAGAAAAACTTTGAAAATTATATAAAGAAAAAACATATAGCTCCTCCGTCAATCTAGGATATAATGCAGCCACTGATAACCATGAAAGTGAAAATGAAGTTGAAATTTCCACGGCTAGCAATGATAAAGGTAGAAATAGTAGTGGAAGAAAATGACCAATAAATATGTTATGTAGAAATCCAGTTGTTGCAATAGAGAAGAGAAAAAAAAGGGAAAAATAAAGCAAGCTAGAATTAAAGAGGCATGTGACAAAAATTTAAAGGCCTTAATTCATCAATATATTGCTTGATTTTGGTATCAAGCAGGCTTGTCATTCAACCTTTCAGGTTGAAAAGTTTTTAAGATAGGATTGATGTCATAAGTGCTTATGGACCCAATTTACCCATTCCTACTTATCATGAATCAGAGTTCCACTTCTCAACAAGGAAGTTGAGTACATTGAGAAGTTGTTGTAGGACCATAAATTGTAGTGGAGCAAACATGGTTGTTTTGTTATGTCAGATGCATGGACTAACCGAAAGCAACGATGCTTGATTAATTTTTTGGTGAGCTCCCTTGTATGGATAATGTTTGTGAAGTCCATTAATGGTTCAAACATTGTGAAGATAAGAAAAAAATCTATTTGAGATGCTTGATTCTCTTGCGGAGAAAATATGAGCAATTATGTGTTGGCTTGCAAATTGTTAGAAGAGAAAAAACCTCATCTCTATAGAACTCCTTGTGCTACCCATTGTATAGATTTGATGCTTGAAAACATTGGAAAACTTCCTTTGATAAAGAAGACAATTCAAAGAGGAGTTAGTCTTGTTGGCTTTATCTATAGTCATTCTAGTACCTTCAATTTGTTGAGACAATTTACAATTCTTTTGACTTATTTTTAATAGTTATTTACATACAAATGCACTACTACCTTAATTTATAAAAAAATTATACCCTATTAGTTTATTTTAAAAATATATAATATTACTAAATAAATGTTTGACTCAGTGGGGTGGATGGGGACATAACGCTCTCAATACCATATGGGGTACGCATCATTATTGTCAATTGCGGGAGACAAGTCTACAATTTGGCGTCTATCAGATGATACGCACAAACGCCATGCAAGGATGGATATGCCTAATCCATCCCGAAGGCATAAATGGTGTAGTTAAAGAGATTGCACACTAACATCTACCATTCTTGGATGCGAAACCATTTGACACCTATTTGCCTTATATAACTGTAGATGGAAAAAAGTTTCGTTTCCAATGTAGTATACTCATGTTTATCGAGGGCGAAAAACAAAATAACACTCATTAAGAGCTATCCACCCTACCACATCATATGCATGGTGTCTCTCATTAAATGGAAGTTGTCATTTATTTAGTCTAAACCCACCCAGAATAAAAATGTCATATCAAACTACTTTGGCCTTCGTAACGACATCGCTCAATGTGAATTGGAATTGAATTGTTGTCCATTACAATGAAAACACTCCTAATCAGAGTATTTTTGTTGTGCAAGGATGACTTATCCTTCAAGTCTTAGTTTATGGTGTAATGGCTGCAACTTTGACACATGTCTCATTAAAGGTTATTTAGTGGTCCTTTGCAAGAACAACATAATTGAACTCATTAGTATTTTACTTGATTAAATACAATTGATTTTTTAGAAAAAATTGTAATAAAATTTCTCAGTAACCATTGTAAGGATTAAGGAATAGAAACTATCTCTTAAAAATGAAAATTTTTTAGGAACTTCCTTTACAACTCAAATGAGGATCAAGAATTGGTTCTTGAGAATTCTGAGATTTCGATGATTTGAGAGAAAACTGACAAGTTTGTTGTTAATGTCTGAATCTCTTAAGGGATCAAGGTTTATGTACACATATTTGTACAATTCTTAACCAAAATAGTAGCTTCCAATAACTAACTATGCTAAGCTAACAAGTTACCTAGAGTATATAGCCTTTGTACATAATGAACCAATACAAACAATATCTATACTATCAAGTTCAAGCTCCAAACAAGAATGAATCACTTTCTCTCATTTTTGTTTTTCCCATAATGGTCCATTGGTCCATTGGCAATTATTGATAGCACTACAAAAAATCTTGTTAATTATGATAGTTATTTGTGGTATAAAATGACTCTTATGACTGCCGTATTTTGCGCGTGTGGCGGGTCCAGGTACCGTCATATATTCTGCCACCACAAAGTATAATATGGCGATCTTATGTGAAACGGCATAACACCTGCCATTTAATGTACTATGCAAATAATGATAGTTCAAATCGTCGTATTCTCTACGCAAATAATAGCAGTTAAAACTGCCATAAATTATTTATTTTAAAAGAATTATAATACAAAAAACGACACCTAAAAGCGCCATTATTTTCAATGTACTCAAACAAAATACGACATTTTGAACTGTCGTAATTTGAATGTAAAATTATTTTTTATAATTTCATTATTTATTTAACCTATTTGTCATAAAATCATAAAAAGTAAAAAAAAAATTCACTCAGTCAATTTTGATCACAAATATTTTCATTCAATATTCATATTAAAAAATTTCATATTTATCCAACATCATCCAAAGGTTTGTATGTTGAAAACATAAACTAAAAAAGGATCTTACATCATTATAATACATTTTCCTAAATTTCTACAACTATGTTCCTATCTAGTCTTAGTGCTTGATTTTCTTGTGCCAATAGGTGATGGAACACCACTTCAACACATCTGGTGCCTGTAATAAAAAAAAATCTCTGTTATTCAAAATTCATACCATTTTTATAATAAATTTAAAAGTGATATACTCTTGATGATAAATATTGTTAGTGGATGAAATAAAATAGATGAAATCACTTATTAATAGAAGATTATTCATTATGCATGTGAATATCCCAAAAAATATGGATGAATAGTGATTGGGGGAGATGGATCATCTAAACATGGAAGGTGGCATTTGAGGAAGTGCATTTTGTGGCCTAATCCAACCTGCATGATATGTTAATGCCATTAATTGTACTTAATGACAAGGCTAGTAACCTACTTTGAGAAATTAATTTTAGGGTTTGCCTTAAAGAACAAAATCAACATAGTTTGAGAGATTGTTGAACTGTGATTATAAGAAAGAAAGGTCAACAAAAGCAATGAACAAAGATAATATTTCATAATGAACAACTAATTACTAGAATGTACAATTCATCCAGTGGTTTAACACATATTTAAATTCTCTTTGCATTAAACTTTTCAAACACTCAAACTACATTTCGATGATAAGAAATAAGGATGAAGCAATTACAGATGAAAGACGTGGAGAAAAAAAGAAGAAATGGGAGGGAGAGAATATTAACCTTAATGACATTACTTTATTCCATTCAAAACAATAAAATAATTATCTCTGAAATCATTCATCATGTCAAATTAAATGTAATAAATTTAGATTCACTATACAAAAGTAAAATATGTAGTAACTAAGTAAAATATTAATTAGATTAAATAGTTTTAAGTGTGACATTAGTGACACACTATTGGATGTTGCATCTATTTATGTTATTCCAATTGCATCACCCCCTTCCTTTGATAATTTCATTATCCTACAGCCTCATCACAACCCCACTATAGCATTCATTTAACTTCATCACTCCCTACCGCTCATGAGTTTTATAAGTTTGCATTTAACTCATAATTTCAGTCACCAAACCTTGCACTTTTTTCCCAATCACACCAAACTTTTAACTTAACTTAAACTTTCAAGGGTCACACAACCCTACAGTTTATCACATCTACTAATGGAAAAAAAGGCTATTACTTTATCTATTTATTCTTAAAGATTATATTTGTTGTGTGATTGCATGTGCATATAAGACTACAACCCACATAACACGCCACATCACTACCAATGTTTAAAAACAGATCATAAATCAAACATCCAAAACTATCTTACAAAAAACAGAAGATCAAACAAAGTTAATACAAATACATATATACTAGAACCAATGGTTGAAGCATATTTAAAGCAAACAACATGTATGATCAATTCTTAAAAAAATAATTTAAAAACTAACTATGATGTAGAGATAATCCACTTCTAAGTCCAATGGAGATGTTGTTTTCCTCTACGATAATTAAAATCTGGGAAAAATTAAAGTCAAACACACATCAAACTACATAACAGTTTACCATAGGACTTGTCACAAAATTCAATTTCAATAATCATGTTGAGTACAACACATGGATTGGGGTGAGGGATTTTTTTTAGGAAGATAGCAAGAAGAAATATAACCTCAATCAAAGCATTAGAAAGAACAGTTTTGATCATTCTTCCCAACCTTTTCTGATAAAGCATTTATTTGCATTTCTATTTCTGATTTTCGAATTCTATTTTCAGTTTTTAATCATGAAAATGCTACCTATTTTAAGTTTTCAAACTAAAGGTGTCAAAATCAACCAAATAAACTTGTGGTAAATCCATTTTTTGATAGTACAAGTTAATATCAGCATAGTTACATTTAAATCAGATATTAGTGTAGCACATTATCATAGGAACTACTGAGTTTAGCAAGGTATTGTGCATCTACATAGAAAAATGCTTGACAAAATAAAGAGGAATATAGGGTTACCATTTTCTTCTTGCTCTTGACGAGAGAACCTCTGCTTTCATAGTTAGGGTTGCGGATGGTGATGATGGTGATGATGAATGGTGACGGTGAATGCTGAATGGTGATTGTGAACGACGATGGTGAAAGATTCAAGATGAAGGATGATGTTTGCTAGTCGCGAACGGTGGAACATGAACTGCGTTGCAACGATTAGCGTGGATGGAGTGCGGTTGCTACGATTTCGCGAGCCAAATTGATGAAGAGTGGTTTAGTGGTCTCATCAGCTTTAGAGGTGTGAGGTGTTGTGGTGACAGCAAGGTGCTGTGGTCGCTACGGTGCGTGGTCTAGACGGTTAGGTCTTGTGGTGCTGATTGAGAGCAAAGATGTGCAAGGGGTGTTTCTTTTAGGGTAAATTTTTCTTTTAATAATTTTTGTTTTAGTATAATATATAATAATGACGCTCATAAATGCCATAATTTGAATACAAAATATGACAATTATAAAAGTGTCATATTATAAAGCAAATTATGGTAGTTTTTCAAAACTGCTATATTAAAACCGTCATAATTATCTTAATTTTTTGTAGTGTAGTTTAGAAATATTGTATTGCAAAGTGAAAGGAAAAAAGCTAGCATGCAAAAGAAGTAATACAAAATTCAACAATACATGCATAAAACCCAAGTAAAATCCAAAATACATGCATAAAATCCAAAAGCGTTTCACGTAACAAGAAAGGTTCACTTAATATGCTTCAAATCATTAATTGAACAAAAGATGCAGACTAGATATAGAATAAACATACAAAAAATGTCATTCTCTTAAACATTTACAACTATATATGTGTCTAAGAATAAGAAAAAATAATAATACAATACTTTATAACAACTCAACTGACTAAGCTGCATCTTTAAACAAGAAAGTGATGCCCCAAGTTAACCTGTGAATAGAACATAAAGACAAGAATAAATTTAAAAAGATCACAAAATGACAGATTCAACAAAATTATTTCTTTCCACTATGTAATAAATAAAAATAAATAAGCTATGGTTGCATTTCACGATAGTTAATTAAGATTATAATATCATACCTTTAAACATACTGATTAATACACATGGAAAACAAATTCTAATTGTAAAGAAATATACGCATGCCAATAATTACGCCAGATTCTTTAAATGCACAATGGATATTGATTTACATCATCCATTCTCCAATATTACAAGTGCATTGTATATGTACTTCTTAGACATTGATTTTAACACTACCCAATCCATACTAAGCAAAAAAAAAATCAAAGGTCTAATCATCCTGACAAATTATTTGTAAAACAATTTCATAAACATATTATTCAAGTATTTATATGGTTGCCTAACCAAAAGAAAACTACATAGGCAGGCAAGAAAAACACATAAATAGTCCAAACACTGGTTAGTCAATGACTGGCAGGGACATGATAACATCACATCTTCTCCAAATTTTAACCACAGATGACGACAACAAGAATGCATATAATTTAGTACACCCTAACATTTATACATTATCCCCACAGTTTAAACAAAATCATGCTCTTCCTGCATATCAACATTATCATTGAAATTGTCGCAATATTGATAGGGTTTGAAAACGTAGACCACATCACTTGAAGCTGAAGCCACAAATTGAACAAAGAACCTAACTATAGTTGCAACATCAACCTAAAACCACAATAATCAAACAACCACAATTTAAAACCCCGAATACTCATCAAACAAATCAAGAAAAACAAAACTAACCAAACTTTTGGCAACAAGATTAACCAGAAGAATAAACAAACAAATCACAAATGAAAAAAAAGAAAAAAAAAACCAAAACCTTACATGGAAGGAGCATACACATCAATGTTAGATTTCATTTCTTAAAAGATCTATGCAAGTAATGTCATGCATAGCCCTGTGATGCAAGTAATGCTCACTATACTTAGAATGCAAACTATTTTGATCCCAAAAATTATCATGCAAAGTAGAATAGGGATACACAGTCATCTTGGAAACAATTTTGAAAAACAAGTTGCTCAAAAAAATTGAGGGAAATTTCTAAAGAAAGTGCTCATGGTGATTGAAAGAACTTAGAAACTTGAACAAAGTGTGGAAGATGAAATCAATCACAAGTGGACCTCCAGGTTATGTGAGGTGAGTCTTTAAGACTTCTTAAGTACCAAGGCCAATCCTTGCCAAGATACACTTGCAAAAGGTTTCAAAGAGTACACAATTGTCTAAGTGCTAAGTAAATAGAATCACTTGAGGCACGAAGTACAAAACACACAAACAAGACTCAAAAAGGAAAAACTAGCACACTAAATGCAGACCCCTAAATGGCAAAAATATGAGAGACTTTGGTCTCAACTTAAGCCTCTAAAATGTATTGCAAGAAAACATGAATATAAGTTATGCGGCCTAATGTAAGGTGAGAAAACACTTAGAACTTTCAACACACTTACAACTAAAGCGAATCATTATGTAGTATACAAAGGTTCTACTTAGGAGATGGGATGGAACACCTTGTGGTTCCCCAAGACACCTAAGTAGGCCAAGAATTACAAGTAAAAGTAAGCAAATGTGGAGCACAAAATTTGGTACTATTAGGAGCAACCCGAGAGCACTATGATATTAGTGAACTTTGGGTAAAAAATTCGGCACTAAGGAAGCTCCAAATGTACCAAAAGAAGTGACCAAATTATAGAGAAAGAAGTAAACTATGAAGATGCAACAATTACAAGCCACAATGGCTAAACAAAAGTCTTCAAAAAGATGGTTCAATGAGCTCGTTTAACCACTAGTAAAGAAAGCCTTAATTGATGGCTTATGTGCACACACCAAATTGAACACCCTTGGACACTTTGTGGTCGTTAAAATTGCAGCACCAAATAGCCAAACAACAACAAGAAACTGCACAAAAAGCAAACAAAAACAAAGAAAACTTTCCCGAATTCAAATGGTTAGCACTCAACACTCTCAAAAAATTTGTAGATAAAATCATACTAGGTGTGGGAGGAAAGGTAATTACCAATTGAAAGCATTAGGCTAAAGGATTGAATCACATCCACCACCTATGATGCTACCACTATCTATCAATAAGAAGAAAGCATTGCATCACCAAATCAAACCACAAAAATCGAGAGCATTGTAATTAGAAGGAAACAACAAATAAAGCAAGAAAAGCCAATTAGAAATGCTAAACCAAAGTGGAATTCATGAAACAAGACTGAATTGAATAGCCAAAAAGGAAAATCAAGAAATTAAGGCTTGAAAGAAAGGAAAGCACATAAAAAGGAATCCTAGAATGGAACTAGAATGGATTAAAAACTGAAAATAGAAACGGTAAAGCTCATAAAATGCTTATGATATTCATTGCATTAGTGTTAATTCAAGGGAACTAATCCACTCCAATTGAAAGCAAATGATGAAAATATGGAATACACACATAAACAAGCAAATGTATAGAGAAAGAGCACTGAAATTCTGAAGCAAAATACACAAAAAATGCACAAAACAATTATTTTCCCAAAAGCACAGCACCAAAAAACGTTGATAGATGCCTTAACGTTGAAGATTTATCATATTTTTTGTACTGGACATATTTGAATGATTCTTTTTGCTAATTTTTCGTCCAGATGTTGAGAAAATTAGGCAAAAATCAGAAGGTGATTTGGTGCTATGAATCGTTCCAATTAAATCAAACAAGAAAAGTGTGCGTTTGGACACAAGTGGAAACAACAACAAATTTGCACTGAAAAACACACAAAGTTGCTTCTAATTCAAGCATTTGTATATAATTGAATTCTCAACATAATTGAATGATTCTTGTTGGAGAATTTTCGTCTATGACTTCTCTTTTCGAAGCAACAATCGGATTAAAATTTGGTGCATTGAGTCACTCGTGACACTTCTCAAACAGAAGGTGTGTAGTGAAAAAAAATTGAAAACTGAAGCAAAAGCATATTGAAAGTGGAAGATGTTCAATGGACAAATCAATTCGATTTGGAGCTTGATTATGATCTAAAATCAAGCATAGATCAAGATGAACATCTAGAACACTCTAAAGCATAATCCAATCGGTGAAATGGAAGAAAAATAGTGAGACCTTTGCCTTACACATCCACAAGCATCACTTGAAGTTCATAGCTTAAATGTGTGATGTAGGACTTGGTTCTCATCAAGCAAGGGCATAATTTAACAATAAGAACGAAAATGAAGATGAAACAAAATGCTTAAACATGACATAAGACAAAACACAAGATGATGAACTGAAAATTAAAAGATGCACCGATTAAAATGATAAAAAACAACAAGGAATCAAAGAACAAGTGCTGGAACAAAAAAAATGGAAAGTGAAAAAAGGTAAGTGAAAAAACGTCTATAAAAAACCCAAGGAAAGCAATCACAACTATAAAAATCCCTCATTAACGAGGACAAAGACATTAAATGCTTTTAAAGGATTGCCCAACAAAATATTGGACCGATCTAATGCCAAGAAAGGCCAACAATGTGCCAAGAATCGGTCGATCTAGTGCCTAGAGAGTTGAAAAACCGAGTAAAACTCAATCATATGCTAACAACAACACATAAACTCATTCATTAATAACTGGGTCTACTTGTAATAGTTATTAAATTTTAAGCTCGAGGGACTTATGTACCTACATGACCTATATTTACAATAAAATTATATTCTTATAAGGCCTAAAAGGAATCAAAGAGGAAAAGGTTTGAATATGAGATCCATATAATATATTAACTACTAGAAATAAGGGAAATATAATATTTATGAGACATACGATATTATGTGATATATGATAAAAATATAAACCATTCATAATATTTATATATACAATTGATATCCATAAGCCTAAAAACACTATAAATATATGTTACCACACAAATAATAATCATTTCATAATTAATTTTACTCACAAGTGCTCATAAGAAATAGTTTTACTAACCGTCAAAGAGTTTTTATATGTGAATTATCTCTTCATGATGATTCAGAACTCGACCATACGTCAAGAGTGAAGTCGACCTACCTTGAAAACTTCTTGGCCAAATCTAATAAGAACAGACACATTATGAAAATTAAATAATTACGAGTATAGATATTAAAAGGTTACTTTATATATATATATATATATATATATATATATATA